>Ga0114931_10000309_pt1 | contig 57439 bp, 55 predicted proteins | sample 2SBtaG_FD_89579 | JGI IMG/M metagenome (GOLD analysis project Ga0114931, IMG submission 89579) | Deep subsurface microbial communities from Kolumbo volcano to uncover new lineages of life (NeLLi) - 2SBTROV14_V59a metaG | ecosystem: Environmental > Aquatic > Marine > Volcanic | place: Kolumbo... | reverse complement strand
TCGAAAAACTTAGCCACAACTTCCTCGCAATGGTCCATATCTTCGCCATAAGATTGTGGATCAATTGAGTCCACACCCTAATTGATAACCTTTATTTAAGGGTGTATTGCAATAGTAAATTACCTGCTATGAGGGCAAAGCGGGTGGTGCGGCGTATTACAGAAAGATGGGGCGGATGTTTTTGCAGGAGACGAACATATGCCCGTCGAAACCCGGTCCGTTGTTTTTTCGGCCGATGACCTGAAGACCGCCCTGGCGGATTTTATCCGCTATGCCGGGCAGAGGCTTCCACCGCATGCCCCAATTACCGTCAGCCTCCTCAGCGAGGATCCTGTCCGGGCGCGTCTGACGGTCGGCGATGAGCTTTGGGAGTTCGCGGCCGAGGAGATCGAGCAGGCCTGCGTGGACTATTGCCTGCATCACCAGATTGCGCTGCCCCTCCATGGGGTCAAATCGGTGGCTGCTCAAAATGATGTTGTGGTGCTCATGGTCCAGATCCGGCCGCGGCCGGCCCTGGTCCCTGATATAGGCTATGCGCCGCCGTGGAACGGCGAGGACATCAAGGGCTGGCACGAGCTCTGAGCGTGTTTGTCAGCATGATGAGGCTTGTTGGCGTGTTATGGGCTCGCTAGACTCCGTCTCGGATTTTTGCCGGGAGGAGAAAACATCATGGAAACACGCGCGGCGGTCGCCTTTGAGGCGGGCAAACCCCTGTCGATCGAAACCGTTCATCTGGAGGGGCCGCGCGCCGGCGAGGTGCTGGTCGAAATCAAGGCCACCGGCGTGTGCCATACCGATGCCTTCACCCTGTCGGGCGATGATCCGGAAGGGGCTTTTCCCGCCATTCTCGGCCATGAGGGCGCCGGGGTGGTGGTCGAGCTGGGCGCCGGAGTGCGCTCGCTGGCGGTGGGCGATCATGTCATCCCGCTCTATACCCCGGAATGCCGCGAGTGCGAATTTTGCCTCAACCCCAAGACCAATTTGTGCCAGGCGATTCGCGACACCCAGGGGCGCGGCGTGATGCCTGATGGCACCAGCCGTTTTTCGCTGAACGGCGAGCCGATCCTGCATTACATGGGCTGTTCGACCTTCGCCAATTTCACTGTGCTGCCGGAAATCGCGCTGGCCAAAATCCGTCCCGACGCGCCGTTCGACAAGGTGTGTTATATCGGCTGCGGGGTGACCACCGGGGTGGGCGCGGTGGCCTTTGACGCCCGGGTCGAGCCGGGCTCGAAAGTGGTGGTGTTCGGCCTGGGCGGTATTGGCCTGAATGTCGTTCAGGGCGCGCGCATGGTGGGCGCCGACCAGATTATCGGGGTTGACCTGAATCCGGCCAGAGTGGCGCTGGCCAGCAAATTCGGCATGACCGATTTTATCAATCCCAGGGATGTTTCCGATGTGGTCGAGGCGATCCTGGAGCTGACCGGCGGTGGGGCGGATTACAGCTTTGAGTGTATCGGCAATGTCGCCACCATGCGTCAGGCGCTGGAATGCTGCCACAAGGGCTGGGGCGAGAGCGTGATTATCGGGGTCGCCGGCGCAGGCCAGGAAATCTCCACCCGGCCGTTTCAACTGGTTACCGGTCGGGTGTGGCGCGGCAGCGCCTTTGGCGGTGCGCGCGGCCGTACCGATGTGCCCAAAATCGTCGACTGGTACATGAACGGCAAGATCAATATCGATGATCTGATCACCCACACCATGCCGCTCGACGAGATCAATCGGGCGTTCGAGCTGATGCACGCCGGCGAAAGCATCCGCAGCGTCGTGCTTTACTGAGGCGGGCTGTTTCCCGTCAGCCCGTCAGAATGTCAGCCCGTTTTCCCTGATCGCGCAAAGAATTTTCTCCGGTGTGATCGGCGCTTCGGTGAACTGGATGCCGATCGCCTGGAAAAGTGCATTTGCAGTTGCCCCGATGGGGGAGACCGCGCCGGCCTCGCCGATGCTTTTGGCGCCAAACGGTCCCGAGGGGTCCGGCTCTTCGATCAACAGATTTGTGGTTTTCGGCATGTCGCTGGGGCCCGGCATCTTGTAGTCGGTAAAGCTGTTGTTCTTACACAGGCCGTTTTCGTCGTAGTATATTTCTTCGGTAAGCGTGAAGCCAAGCGCCTGTTGCAGGCCGCCGTCCATCTGGCCCTCGGCGGAGGGCGGGTGAATGGCGCGGCCAATGTCATGGGTATTGACCGCTTCCAGGACACGCACCTCGCCGGTTTCGGTATCGACCTCGAGCTCGATGAAACAGGCGCCGAACGGCGGGGCGTTGTGGTCCGGCATATAGCTTGAGTAACCGTGAATCTGCCCTGGCGCGCCGTTGGATTCGCCGGTCACGGGATCGGTGAAGTTATAAATCGCCGCCGACGTAATTTGCGCCATGTCGATCTCGCAGTTCGGGCGATCCGGGATGATAATTTTCTTGTCGCGGATTTCCAGCTCTTGGGGCGCAACCTTGATCTGGCGTTTTTCGAACTGCTGGCCGGCGCGTTCCAGGATTTGCCGTTTGGCGTCCTCGCAGGCCGACTTCACCGCTCCGCCGCCAACATAGACGCCGCGGCTGGCGTGGGTGCCGATATCGAACCCGGTGGCGTCGGAATCCCCGCTTTTGATGTGAACATCATCAAGCGTCAGGCCCAGGGTTTCGGCGGCAATCTGCCGGAGCGCGGTGTGCAGGCCCTGGCCCATGTCGGAAATGGCGAGCATGACCTCGGCGCTGGCGTCCTCGTTCAGCTTGACGACACACACCGTATGTTCCAGCAGCATGGGCATTGCGCCACTGGTGTGGTTCATCACCGCAACCCCGATACCGCGGCGCACTGGGCCGGTCTGATGGCTGTATTTCTCGCGTTTTTCCTTCCAGCCGATCGCCTCGGCGCCCTTGATCAGACAGTCGTCGAGCGCGCAGGACTGATAGGTGACCCCGGCACACCAGCCGTCATCGCCGATGCCCTTGTGCCATTTCAACCGCCATTCCAGCGGGTCTATCCTCATTTTGGCGCAGGCCTTGTCGACAAGTTGCTCAAGAACGAAATTGGTTTGCGGATTGCCGTAACCGCGAAATGCTCCCGAAGAGGCCTGGTTGGTGTAATAGGTGTCGGCCTTGTAGCGCAGCGCCTTGAATCTGTACATGCCGCTCATCCAGGCGCCGGTCGTAAATATCGCTCCCGATCCACCGGTGTAATAGGCTCCCTTGTAATTGGTGAAATGAGCGTCAGCCGCCACCGGCGTTCCATCCCTTTTGAAGCCCAATTTCATCCAGTAATCGCCGGGGTGGCGGCTTTCCGAGGAAAGCCAGTCCTCCTCGCGCGAGAAATATATTTTGACATGACGGCCCGGCACCGCCATGGCCATGGCGCAGGCCTGGGGCTCGCCGATCAGCCCGAGCTTGGTGCCAAAACCGCCGCCGATGACGGTCTGATTGAGCTTGACCCGTGACATTGGCAGATCAAACAGCCGGGCCAGCTTGACCTGGGCCAGCTTGGGCATCTGGGTCGAGGTCCAGACATTCAGCCGCCGGTCATCGTCATAATGGGCGATGTAGCAGTGCGGCTCCATCTGGCACTGTTTCTGTTTGGGAACGTAAAACCGGCCTTCCACCACCACATCGGCGGCGGCGAATTCCGCCTCGACATCGCCCCAGGTCATGGCGTTATCGGGAAACATCGCCGCCGGCAGCTCGGCGGCCTTGTTGTTCGGCTTGCGCTCATCGAACAAAAAAGCCCCCGGCTGCATTGCCGCATCGGCATTGAGATAGACCGGCAGGGGCTCGTAGTCCACGATCACCTGTTCGGCGGCCCGCTCGGCGGCTTCCTCGGAGGTCGCGATAATGCCGCAGATAGCGTCGCCCTGATGTCTGACATGATCGGTGAAAATGCGCTGGTCCCGGATGTCGCCGAGAATTTCCCGCATTTCATCGGAAACCATCAGGTCGAGCACGGCCGAGTTGTAGCGGTTGCCGGTTACATCCGCGGGGCCCAGAACCCGGATCACGCCGGGCATTTTTTCCGCCCGAGAAAGATCGAGCCTGACCACTCTGGCATGGGCGTGATCCAGGCAGCGGACGATTTTGCCATAGAGCATGCCGGGAAAGGTGATATCGCAGGCATAGGCGGCGCGCCCGGTCACTTTCTGGCGAACATCAGCCTTGGAGACGCGCTTGCCAACTGTGGTCAGTTTCATCGTGACCTCCAATTTCTTTGAAATAACCCTATTCTAGAAGGGGTATTGCGGCCGCGCTATCCCGGCATGGCAGCCATCAGCCCGAATGCGCAACAAAGTGATTTGCTTGCGGTTTGCAATTTTCAGATATTTGGTCAGCTGGCAGAGCCTGCAAAGAAAATATGATACAATAATCGTGATTGATAAAGCAAAAAGTATCATATATAAGTGGTAAGTGAATGCCGAATTGAGCGCTGCGCCGGCGTGGTTCCGCATGGCGGTGGCGAGAAAAGGGAGACATCCGTGTCCGCCAACCAGGATCAGACTGTCAAGACGGTTCCCACCTATTGTTACAATTGCGTCTCCGGCCCCGACTTCATGACCGTCACGGTGCGCGACGGGGTGGCCTGCGAGGTGCAGCCCAATTTCGGCGCCGCCGACATTCATCCCGCTGGCGGACGCTCCTGCGTCAAGGCTTACGGTCTGGTGCAGAAAACCTATAATCCTCACCGCCTGCTCACCCCGATGAAGCGCACCAACCCGAAAAAGGGCCGCCATGAGGACCCCGGTTTTGTACCGATTTCATGGGATGAAGCGCTTGATACCGTCGCCGAAAAGCTGCTCGACATCCGCCGCCGCGGGCTCAAGGACGAGGCCGGCCTGCCGCGGGTGGCCGCCACCTTCGGCATGGGCGGCACCCCGGCCTATTATATGGGCAGCTTTCCGGCCTTTCTGTCGGCCTGGGGGCCGATTGATTTCAGTTTCGGCTCGGGCCAGGGGGTCAAATGCGTTCATTCCGAACATCTTTACGGTGAATACTGGCACCGCGCCTTTACCGTTTGCGCCGATACGGTGAACACCCGCTATATTGTCTCCTTTGGCGCCAATGTCGAAGCTTCGGGCGGCTCCTGCGCGGTGACCCGCCATGCCGACGCGCGCATCCGTGGCGCCAAGCGGGTGCAGATCGAGCCCCATATGTCGATCACCGCCGCTGCCTCGGCCGAATGGGTGCCGATCAAGCCCAAGACCGATGGCGCCTTCATGTTCGCCATGATCCACGTCATCTTGCATGAAAACGAGCGCGGCGCGCTCGATCTGCCGTTTTTGCGCGATCGCACCGCCTCGCCCTATCTGGTCGGCCCGCGCGGGTTTTATCTGCGCGATCCGGCCAGCGACAAGCCGCTGATCTGGGACAGCGCATCGAACACGGCGGTGCCCTTCGATGCCCCGGGTGCCGAGCCGGCGCTGGAAGGGGTGTTCAGCGTGGCCCGCGCCATCGACATCGGCCCCGATGATGACCGCCAGAGCTATGAGGCGGTGGATGGCGAGACCGCATTCAGCAAGCTGGTGGATCATGTTGCCGATTATACCCCGGAGTGGGCGCAGGCGATTTGCGATGTGCCGGCCGAGACCATCCGGCGCGTCGCCAACGACTATCTCGCCCATGCCTGCGTCGGCCAGACCATTACCCTCGATGGCGTCACCATGCCGTTCCGGCCGGTGGCGGTCACCCTGGGCAAGACGGTCAACAACGGCTGGGGCGCGTTCGACTGCGTGTGGTCGCGCACCGTGCTGGCGGTGCTGGTTGGCGCGTTGGAGGTGCCCGGCGGCACCCTGGGCACCACGGTGCGGCTCAACTATCCCCATGACAACCGGCTGAAAAGCGTCAAACCGGGCGAGGACGGCTTTATGAACGCCCGCCTCAACCCGACCGACCGCGAGAACTGGCGCGCCGAGCCTTCCGGGCGCAACGCCCACCGCACCCTGGTGACGCTGGTCGGCAATTCATCCTGGAGCCAGGCCCTGGGGCCGACCCATTTGGCTTGGATGTTCACCCGCAATCCGCCCACCGGCTGGCCCAAGCCGGCCTATCCCGACCTGTGGTTCATCTATCGCACCAATCCGGCGATCTCCTTTTGGGATTTGGAGGAGTTGAGCGAGACCATGTCCGACATGCCGTTCATCGTCGCCTTCGCCTATACCCATGATGAAACCAACCATATGGCCGACATTCTGCTGCCCGAGGCCACCGATCTGGAAAGCACCCAGCTCATTCGCATGGGCGGCACCAAATTCATGGAGCAGCACTGGAAGCACCACGGGGTGGTGCTGCGCCAGCCGGCGGTCGTGCCGCGCGGCGAGACCCGCGATTTCACCTGGATCGCCACCGAACTGGCGCGCCGCACCGGGCTGCTGGAAAGCTACAATGCGGCGATCAACCGCGGTGTTGGCTGCGTGCCGCTGAGCGGCGAGGGGTTCGACTTCACCCTCGACCCGGATGTGCCCCACGAGGTCGACGAGATCTGGGATGCCGCCTGCAAGGCGGCCACCGCCTCGCTGTCGCAAGGGGCCGAGGTTCATGATCTCGACTGGTTCCGCGAAAACGGCTTTTACGCCGTGCCCTTCAAGCAGCTCGACTGGTATCTCTATCCCACCATGGTCGAGTTGGGCCTGCGCTTCGAGCTGCCCTATCAAGAACGGCTGTTCCGGGTGGGTCAGGAGCTGGGCAACCGCCTGCATGAGCATCAGATTTACTGGTGGGATACCCAGCTTGAGGAATATACCCCCTTTCCGGTGTGGCATGATATTCCCGCCATCTGGAGCCGGGCGGTACGCAACATGGGGGCCGATCCGGATGATTATCCGTTCTGGCTGATTACCACCAAGAGCATGCAATACGCCTCCGGCAACAATGTCGCGATCCAGCTTATGGATGAGGTCGGCCGCAATGTGCGCGGCCATGGCCGCATTCTGATCAACACCACCACCGCGCGACAGCTTGTCCTGGCCGACGAGGATTGGGTCGAGGTGCGCTCGCCGACCGCGCGCACCTGCGGCCAGGTGAGGCTGTCGCAAGGGGTGCGGCCGGACACCCTGGTTATTCCCGGCCAGTTCGACCATTGGGCGACCCCCTATGCCAAGGATCTGGGCTATCCCAGCCTCAACACTCTGGCGCCGATGTCACTGGAGCTGACCGATTCGACCGGCTCGGGCGCCGATCTGGTGCGGGTTGGCATCACACCGCTGGACGGCCCGCCGTCGAAGACTTGAAAATTGTGGAAGGGGGGCAAGTGAGGGGCTTCTGTTGCCCGGTGCCCCTCGAACCGCGCTTATTACAGGGTGTTACGCTGCAACAGCGAATGCCTCATTATCGTTGGCATTTGTGAAATTGACCCGATAACGGCGGTATCATCCCGAGCGAAAACTGCACCTTTACCACGCGCGTCGATCCTGTTTCGCCCCCACAGAAACCGGCTTTGTTCCCGCTTTGAAACCTGCCGGGAGTCGGCTTGTGGTGGAGGCGCCGGGTACCGCCCCCGGGTCCGCAACGCTTATTTCGAACAGCGTTTATCGCCATAGCTGGCAAGCCAGCCCCCTTAATATAGGATGGATGGGTAAAGATTTAAACAGGACTCGTGAATTCTCTATATCTGGGGATATAATGCGCCCATGAAGCAATATCTTGATCTTTTGGGCCGGGTTCTTGACCAGGGTGTGCGCAAGGACGACCGCACCGGCACCGGCACCCTCAGCCTTTTCGGCCATCAGATGCGCTTTGACTTGCGCCGGGGTTTTCCGCTGCTGACCACCAAGAAGCTGCATCTGCGCTCGATCGTCCACGAATTGCTGTGGTTTCTCGCCGGCGACACCAATGTTGGCTATCTCAAGCGCAACGGGGTGTCGATCTGGGATGAATGGGCCGATGAAAACGGCGATCTCGGCCCGGTTTACGGCCGCCAGTGGCGCTCGTGGCGCACGCCCGACGGCGGGACGGTCGACCAAATCTCGCAGGTGCTGGAGCAAATCCGCGTCAACCCCGATTCGCGCCGGCTGATCGTCTCGGCGTGGAATGTGGCCGATATCGATGCCATGGCGCTGCCGCCGTGCCATTGCCTGTTCCAGTTCTATGTGGCGCAAGGGCGGCTGTCATGTCAGCTTTACCAGCGCTCGGCCGATATTTTTCTTGGCGTGCCGTTCAACATCGCCTCCTATGCCCTGCTCACCACGATGGTGGCTCAGGTTTGCGGGCTCGAGCCGGGTGATTTCGTGCATACATTTGGCGATGCCCATCTTTACACCAATCATCTCGAGCAGGCCCGCGAGCAGCTTGCCCGCACCCCTTACGAGTTGCCGGTGTTGCGGCTTAACCCGGCGGTGAGCGATCTGTTCGCCTTTCGCTATGAGGATATCGAGCTGCGCGACTATCGCTTTCATCCCCATATCCCGGCCAGGGTGGCGGTGTGACCCTGTCGCTGATCATCGCCCGCGCCGACAACGGGGTGATCGGCGACAAGGGCGCGCTGCCCTGGCGGCTGCCGGCGGACCTGAAATATTTCAAGGCGATGACCTTGGGCAAGCCGATCATCATGGGGCGCAAGACCTGGCGCTCGCTGGGCCGGCCGCTGCCCGGGCGCCACAACATCGTGCTCACCCGCCAGCTCGGTTTTACCACCGCGGGGGCCAGCGTGGCGGCCAGCCTCGATGAGGCGCTGGCGATTGCGCAAGAGGGGGAGGCGCAGGAGATCATGGTGATTGGCGGCGCCGAGATTTACCGCCTCGCCCTGGCCCGCGCCGAGCGGGTCTATCTGACCGAGGTGCACGCCAGTCCGCCCGGCGACACCTGCGCTCCCGCCTTCGGCGCGGCCGACTGGCGCGAAGTGGCCAGACAGGACCACGCCGCCGAACAGGGCCGCCCGGCCTATAGTTTTGTCACCTTGGAGCGGGTGAGGTTATAGTGAGCCTAGGTAGGAACAGGCGCTAGGGAGGATCAGGCGCTGCCCAGCGGGACGCCGTTTTGCTCCATGAGTTGGGTCAACTCGCCGTTTTCGTACATTTCACGCAGAATATCGCAGCCGCCGATAAACTCGCCCTTGACGTAAAGCTGGGGAATGGTCGGCCAGTCGGAGAACTGTTTGATGCCTTCGCGAATCTCCGGGTCGGCGAGCACGTCGACGCCTTTGAAGGTTACCCCGAGGCGGCTTAAAATCTCCACCGTTACCGCCGAGAAGCCGCATTGCGGGAAGGTTGGCGAGCCCTTCATGAACAGCACCACCGGGGTGGCGGAAATTTCCTGGCGGATGCGCTCGAAAACAGGGTTGTCAGTCATGTCATGCCTCTTGAAACTCGTGAAAAATAATTAATCCCGACTATATCACTCGGGAACAGATGTTTGCAAAGCCAAAGCGTGCAGCGCTTCACCCATATTGCCGCGCAGCGCCTTATAGACCATTTGATGTTGCTTCACCCGGCTCTTTCCGGCGAATTCGCGCGAAATGACATGGGCGGCGTAATGGTCGCCGTCGCCGCGCAAATCCTCGATGATCACCTCGGCATCGGGAAAGGCCTCCTTAATCAGTCGGCTTATGTCTTCTGCATCCATCGCCATGGGTCAGTTCTCCTGCTTGGCTTGCTGCGGGCTCATATAATCGGGTAGCCAGGCCTCATGGGCCTGGCGCAATTGTGTCAGGGATATGGGAGGTTCTCCCGCCAGTGTCAATTGCCCGCCGCCGGTGCGCCCGATAATCCGCGCCGGCACGCCGGCGCGCCGGGCCTGGGCAAGCACGGCCTCGGCCTGGTCGGGGCTGGCGGTGAGCACATAGCGTCCCTGGTCCTCGCCAAACCACAGGGCGTGGGCGGGCAGGTCGTCTTCCGGAATGCTCAGCACCGCGCCAAGGTCACCGGCCAGCGCCATTTCGGCGATCGCCACCAGCAGGCCGCCATCCGAGACATCATGGCAGGCGCTCACCTTGCCGGCGATGATTGCTGCGCGCACGAAATCGCCATGGCGGCGCTCGGCGGCCAGATCGACCGGCGGCGGCGCGCCGTCCTCACGCCCGGCAATGGTGCGCAAATAAAGGCTGGCTCCGAGCTGGCCGGTGCACTCGCCGATCAGGATGATCGCCTCGCCGGCCGTTTTGAACGCCAGATCGGCGCGCCGGGCGAGATCATCGATCAGTCCCACGCCGCCGACCGTCGGGGTGGGCAGCACGCCCTGGCCGTTGGTTTCGTTGTACAGCGAGACATTGCCCGAGACCACCGGGAAGTCGAGCGCCGTGCAGGCTTCCGCCATGCCCTCGATGCAGTCGACGAACTGGCCCATGATGCGCCGGCGTTCGGGATTGCCGAAATTCAGGCAATCGGTGATCGCCAGCGGCCGTGCGCCCACCGCGGTAAGATTGCGCCAGGCCTCGGCCACCGCCTGGCGGCCGCCGGTGGTCGGGTCGGCGGCGCAATAGCGCGGCGTGCAGTCGGTGGTGATCGCCAGGCCCCGGGAGGTGCCATGCACCCGCACCACTGCGGCGTCGCCGCCCGGCATTTGCACCGTGTCGCCCATCACCATGTGGTCATATTGCTCCCAGATCCAGCGCTTGCTGGCCAGATCGGGGCTCGCCATGAGGGTGGCGAGTGCCTTGCCCAGCGAGGCCGGGGCGGGCACGCGCGCAGGGTCGATCTGCGGGGCAGGCGGGGTTGTCTCCCACGGCCGGTCATAGGCCGGGGCCTCGTCGACCAGGGCGGTGATCGGCATGTCGGCGATCACTTCGCCGCCCTGTTTCAGGGTCAGCCGGCGGCTGTCGGTGACCGTGCCGATCACCGCAAAATCGAGGTCCCACTTGCGGAAAACCGCATGAGCTTCGTCCTCGCGCCCGGGCTTGAGCACCATCAACATGCGCTCCTGGCTTTCCGACAGCATCATTTCATAGGCGGTCATACCGGTCTCGCGCTGGGGCACCTTGTCGAGGTCGAGCTCCAGCCCGACCGCGCCCTTGGAGGCCATCTCGACCGACGAGGAGGTCAGCCCGGCGGCGCCCATATCCTGAATGGCGACAATGGTGTCGCCGGCCATCAGTTCCAGACAGGCCTCGATCAAGAGTTTTTCGGTAAACGGGTCGCCAACCTGCACGGTGGGCCGCTTTTCGTCCGAGGCGTCGTCGAATTCGGCCGAGGCCATGGTCGCGCCGTGGATGCCGTCGCGCCCGGTTTTCGAGCCGACATAAACCACCGGATTGCCGATGCCGGCGGCGGCCGAATAAAAGATCTTGTCCGTCTCGGCGATGCCCACGGTCATGGCATTGACCAGGATATTGCCGTTATAGGAGGGGTGAAACTCGCATTCGCCGCCCACCGTGGGCACGCCGACGCAATTGCCATAGCCGCCGATGCCGGCGACCACGCCGGCCACCAGATGGCGGGTCTTGGGGTGTTCGGGCTGACCGAAACGCAAGGCGTTCATATTGGCCACCGGGCGCGCGCCCATGGTGAACACGTCGCGCAAGATGCCGCCCACCCCGGTGGCCGCGCCCTGATAGGGCTCGATGAACGAGGGATGGTTGTGGCTTTCCATTTTGAAAATCACCGCCTGGCCATCGCCGATATCGACCACGCCGGCATTCTCCCCTGGCCCGCAGATCACCCAGGGGGCGGTGGTGGGCAGTTTTTTCAGCCAGATTTTGGAGGATTTATAGGAGCAGTGCTCGGACCACATGACCGAAAAAATGCCCAGCTCGGTGATGTTCGGCGCGCGGCCCAAGGCGGCCTCGATGCGGCCATATTCCTCGGCTGACAGGCCGTGTTCAGCGATGATCTCGGGGGTGATGTCGGTCACGGCAGGGTGCTCTAAGCCAGAATGCGGGTGAGGTGGTTGAACATGAACATGCCGTCGGCGCCGGCGGGAAGCGGCGGGATGGCCCGCTCGGGGTGGGGCATCATGCCGAGCACGGTGCGCCGCTCATTGAATATGCCGGCGATGTCGCGGGCCGAGCCATTGGGGTTGCCGCCTTTACCGTCATAGCGAAAGGCGATCCGGCCTTCGCCCTCGAGCCGGTCCAGGGTGTCGGCGTCGGCGAAATAATTGCCGTCGTGATGGGCGACCGGCATGGTGACCGTCTGGCCCGCGCTCATGCCGCCGGTAAATGGGCTGTCGGTGGTCTCAACCCGCAAGGCGACATCGCGGCAGACGAATTTCAGTCCGGCGTTGCGCATCAGCGCCCCGGGCAGCAGGGCGGCCTCGGTGAGAATCTGAAAGCCGTTGCAGATCCCCAGCACCGGGGCGCCGCGCCCGGCGTGGGCGACCACCCGCGCATGATCGGGCTGCGCGCCGCCATGGCGCCTGCGCGCAGATAGTCGCCGTAGGAAAAGCCGCCCGGCACCACCACCAGATCGGCCGCCGGCAGGGCGGTGTCGCCATGCCAGACCATGGCCGGTTTTTGCCCCGAGGCGGCCTCCAGGGCGACGGCGACGTCGCGATCGCAATTGGAGCCGGGAAAAACGATAACAGCGGCTTTCATGGGGAAGACTTCTAAGGCTCCAGGTCGATCGAGTAATTCTCGATCACAGTGTTGGCCAGCAGCTTGTCGCACATGGCGCCGACGATTTCCCGGGCGCGGACCGCGTTGTCTTCGGCCAGCTCAAGCTCGATATATTTGCCCTGGCGAACATCCCCGACACCGGAAAAGCCGAGCGCGGCGAGCGCCTGTTCGATCGCCTTGCCCTGGGGGTCGAGAACGCCGTTTTTCAAGGTGACATGAATACGCGCCTTCACCGTTCAGATTCCTTTGGTCATTATTGCATCGTATCGGGGCCCTTGAGGTCGCGCGGGCCGCCCTCGGGCAGAATGCCCAGCCGGCGGGCGACCTCCTGGTAGGCCTCGGCGGCGCCGCCCATATCGCGCCGGAAACGGTCCTTGTCGAGCTTTTCATTGGTGGTCACATCCCACAACCGGCAACTGTCGGGGCTGATCTCATCGTCCAGGATAATGCGCATCTGGTCATTTTCATAAAGCCGGCCGAACTCGATCTTGAAATCGACCAGCCGAATGTTGATGCCGGTAAACAGGCCGGTGAGAAAATCATTGATGCGCAGGGTCATCGACATAATTTCGTCGATCTCCTGCGGCGACGCCCAGCCAAAGGCGGTAATATGTTCCTCGGCGATCAGTGGGTCGTCCAATTCGTCGGATTTATAGCAGAACTCGATGATCGACCGGGGCAGGGGGGTGCCCTCGGGAATGCCCAGACGCTTGGACAGGCTGCCGGCGGCGATATTGCGCACGATCACCTCGAGCGGAATGATCTCGACCTCGCGCACCAGTTGCTCGCGCATGTTGAGCCGGCGCACGAAATGGGTGGGCACGCCGATCTCGTTGAGCCGGCTCATGACATATTCGGAGATCCGGTTGTTGAGCACACCCTTGCCGGTAATGGTGCCTTTTTTCTGGTTGTTGAAGGCGGTGGCGTCGTCCTTGAAATATTGCACCAGGGTTCCCGGTTCGGGGCCCTCGTAAAGGACTTTGGCCTTGCCTTCGTAGACTTGTCTACGACGGGACATGATTTCACCTAAATGTTTTGGAGCGCTCTTCCTAACAGCCGCGATAGTGCGAGTCCAGCTTCGCCAGACCATAGCCGATATCGCAGCGCAGCACAATGATGACGGGGATAATTTAAGTGGTTGATTCTCGGGCCTGCGAACGCTATCTGTGAGCCATGGGGCGACCAGAAACCGGAGCAATCGGGGCATGACACAGTTCAAAGATCGCGAAAAGGGATTCGAGGCCAAATTTGCGCAGGAAGAAGAGCGCGAGTTCAAGGCGCTGGCCCGGCGCAACCGGCTTTTGGGGCTGTGGGCGGCCGATCAGATGGGCTATTTCGGGGATGCTGCCGAGGCCTATGCCCAGGAGGTCGTCAAGGCCGACTTCGAAGAGGCCGGGCAGGAGGATGTCTACCGCAAGGTCAAGGGTGACCTGGCGGCCAAGGGGATGGATATCTCCGAACATCGGGTGCGCCGCAAAATGGATGAACTGCTCGCCACTGCCCGCCAGCAGGTCGCCAAAGAGGGCTGAGCGCCTTTCAGGCCCTGTATTCCGTTAAATCGAGGTTTGGTCCCGCCATTGTGCCCCTGGCGATAATCCCCTATGCTTGGCCTGCGATTCGCAGGGATTGATAAAGGGGATTATCGTGAAGCTGATTGCGAAATTCGTTGTATTGGGGGTTCTTTTCAGTCTTGGCCTGATCGGTGGCGAGGGGGGCTTTTCGTCGGCCGCGCGGGCGGCGGGGACGCAAGGGGCGCATCTGAAAAAAATTGTTGCGGTGTCGCGGTTTGAAAACCGTTCGTCCTATGCCCAGGGCGGACAGTGGTTTTTGACCGATGGCCTGGCCGACCAGTTGACCGATGCGCTGATGCAGTCCGGGGCTTTTATCGTGATGGAACGCCAGACCCTGGGCGACGTCATGGGCGAGCAGGACCTGGCCGCCAGCGGCCGGGTGAAAAAGGCGCAGTCGGCGCGCACCGGCAAAATCACCGCCGCGCAAATCCTGGTCAAGGGCGCAGTAACCGAGTTTGACATGTCGGCCGGCAAGGGCGGCTCGGGCATTCGAATCGGCGGCTTCAAGCTGGGCTCGAGAAAACAGACGGCCCATGTCGGCCTGATCATTCGCCTGATTGATTCGACCACCAGCGAGGTGCTGGCCTCGCAGCGGGTCGAGGGGCTGGCCAAGGCCGGGGGCTCGGCGGTTGGCCTGAATTTTCGCGGTGTCGGTTTTGAGACCGATGATTTCAAGCGCACGCCGCTGGGCAAGGCGACGCAGATCGCCATCGACAAGGCGGTCGAGTTTATCGCCAAGGAGGCCCGCAAGGTGCCGTTTCAGGCGCGGGTGATCAAGGTGACCCCGAACACGGTGATTATCTCGGCCGGCGAGCGCAACAGCATCACCCCGGGGACCACCTTTACCGTGATGTCGGTCGGCGAGGAATTGAGCGATCCGTTCACCGGCGAGCTTCTCGGCTATGAGCAGAACGCCATTGGCCAGGTCAAGGTGAGCAAGGTAGCCGAGAAATATTCCTTCGCCAAACCGGTGGGGACGGTCAAGGGCATCAAGATCGGCGATTTCGTCAAGCTGCAATAAAGGACATGAAAAGGAGAGCGGGCCATGAAAAGCCGTTTTGCGTTGATCGCCGCTCTGGGGCCCGTTCTGGGTTTCGCCCTGGCCGGATGCGCCGAGGCAAACAAGGCGAGCTATGAAACCGGCAAGGTCGCCGGCAAGGCGATGGAAGTGCCCCATTCGGCAATCGAGGGGGTCAATGACGCCCAGATGGGAGCTGACAAGGACAAAACTCCCGAGGCCGACCCCTATGGCCGCAATCAGTAAAATCCTTCCAATCCTGGGAGTTGGCGCGCTGGCGCTGGTGATGCTCGCCGGCAGTGCTCATGCCGATGGCCGCGGGCCCGGAGATCATCGGGGACATCCGGGGCGGGGGGCGCCGGGGGATATTGGCGCTATTGGCAATCCGGGAAATCTGAATGGCCGGCATGGCCGGCCGGCCGTTGGTTCCCCCTTTACCCTGCCGTTTCACGATGGCCGTTATCCCTATTTTTATTACAATCCCCTGCTGCGCGGCCTTCTGGACAATATTCAGGTCGGCCAGCAGATCATGATTTACCGCTCGCCCTACGGCATTATCGTGCGCCAGACCGATCGCGCCGAAAGCCCCTATCCGGAGATCGAGAAAAAGCTCGAACGGGACCGGGCCAAGGGCGGGGCCTCGCCTTACGGCGCCAAACAGCCCGAGAAATCGCCTTATAAATAGTGGCTTAAGGCCAGGTAGCACAGCGCCGAGCCGGCCATGGCGGCGGGCAGGGTGATCACCCAGGCCGAGACGATGCCGCCCAGCATGGGCCAGTTCAGCGCCCGCTGGGTAATGCCAACGCCAAACAGCGCGCCGACCGAGACATGGGTGGTCGATACCGGCACCCCGAAATTCGAGGCGAACAACACCAGAAGGCTGGTTATCACATTGGCCAGCGTGCCCTGACCGGGGCCAAGCGGGGTGATCTTGCGGGCCATGGTCTCGCCGATCGGCCGGGCGCGCCACAACCCGCCCGCCGCCATGGCCAGCGCGATGGCGACCAGATTGGCATGCAGGCTGAAAATGCCGGCGACCATGATGATGGCGACGATCTTGGGGGCGTCGTTGAGGCCGCGAGCAAAGCCGATCGCCCCGGCGCTCAGAATATGCAGGCCGGCCATGATTTTGGTGATCAGGGCGACGCGCTGGCTGGCGGCTTGCGCCGTGTCGGGGACATGGAGAGACGGCGTGTCATCAATGGGGATGGCGAAAGGAAGCGCCGCTTGCGCCACCGGCAGCGGCGCGCGCCAGCCGGCAAGCGGGCCGCGGCCCAGGGCGGCCAGCACAACGGCGCGCACCACCGGATAGACCAGGCCGATCAGCAGCGCCGGGATCAGGGGCGCGACCGCCAGGGGGTAAAGAAAGCTGTGGCCCAGATGGGCGGCGTTGAACTGGTCGAAGGCGCCGACCAGCCCGGCCCCCGACAGCCCGCCGATCAGCGCATGGGTGGTGGAAATGGGGATGCCCAGCCGGGCGGCGAGCATCACCGCGCCGCCGGCGCCAAAGGCCACCGCGCCCAGAAAGGCCGGGCTGCGGGTCAGGGCGTCGGGCACCAGCCCCTTGCCGCTGAACAAGTGCACCAGATGGCCGGCGAGCAGGATGGCGCCCAGTGAGCCGGCCAGGGTGGTTATGGTGGCCCATATCAAGGCATGGCGATAGCTCATCGCGCCGCTGCCATAAAGCGTCGCGACGCCCTTGAAATTGTCGTTGGCGCCATTGGCATAGGCGAGAAACAGGGTCGCGGCAACAATCGCCACCGTGGCGAGCATGGTCGGGCCTCCTTGGCGAAAAACAACACGCAAAGGTCAGCAAACCATGGCCCCGACGCACCCGGCAAATCACCGGCGCGCACGATGTTGTGATTTTACTCCTCGCCGAACACCCGGCGGAAGATGGTGCCCACATGCTTGGTGTGATAGGCCATGTCGAACAGGGCCTCCAGCGCGCGCTCATCAAGGGCGGCGGTGACTTCCGGGTCGGCCTTGAGCCTTATAGGAGTTCCGCGAGCCATCCAGTTGCTAACCGCCTCAGCAAGGAGCATAACAGAAACAGATCCTACTTATGAATGAAGACATATTGGGAGGTAGGGCAGTGGAATTTGTCTCGATCGATGTAGAAACCGCAAATGCGGACATGGCATCCATTTGCCAGATAGGAGTTGCTCGTTTTGTCGATAGCGCACTTGCAGATGAATGGAAGACCTACGTCGATCCCGATGACTATTTTGACGGGATAAACGTTTCTATTCACGGCATTGATGAGGCGGTTGTTAGAGGTGCCCCAACGTTCCCTGAAGTGACGGCGACACTAAATCAGTTCTTGAGCGGTCATATCGTCGTATCCCATACACATTTTGATCGCGTGGCTCTTCATCAGGCAGCCAACCGACATAATGTCGTTGCACCAAGCTGTATTTGGCTCGATTCGGCCCGAGTGGCACGACGAGCTTGGAGTGAGTTCTCATCTCGAGGATATGGCTTGTCCAATATTTGCAAGGCAATTGGCTACGAGTTCAAGCATCATGATGCTCTGGAGGATGCAAAAGCGGCGGGAAATATCCTCATTGCGGCTATGGCCCATAGCAAGCTGGACCTTGAGGGATGGCTTAATAGAGTTCAACAGCCGATCGATCCACATAGAGCAAGCTCAGGGTCGGCAATCAAGCGCGAGGGAAAGCCGGAAGGGCCGCTACATGGAGAAATCTTGGTATTCACTGGCGCGTTGGAGATTCCGAGGCGTCAGGCCGCCGATATGGCCGCAGATGTTGGATGCCAAGTTGCGTCAAGTGTTACCAAAAAGACCACTCTTCTGGTTGTGGGGGACCAAGATGTTCAGCGCCTTGCGGGGCACACCAAGAGTTCCAAACACCGAAAGGCGGAAAGCCTGTTATTGAAAGGTCAGCCCATCCGTATCCTTCGTGAGAGCGACTTCCAAGAACTCGTTAGACTGATTGATTGAGGATGGTTAGAGCGTAGTGGTGATTTAAGCGTATCGGCCAAGGTGGTTAGGGCTGCCCAAACCAGCCCTCTCCCAGCGCGCACGATGTTGTGATTTTACTCCTCGCCGAACACCCGGCGGAAGATGGTGCCCACATGCTTGGTGTGATAGGCCATGTCGAACAGGGCTTCCAGCGCGCGCTCATCAAGGGCGGCGGTGACTTCCGGGTCGGCCTTGAGCAGGGCGAGGAAATCGCCGCCCTCGCGCCACACCTTCATGGCGTTGCGCTGGACCAGCCGGTAGGCGTCCTCGCGGGCCACCCCGGCCTGGGTGAGCGCCAGCAGCACCCGCTGGGAGAACACCAGCCCGCCAAGCCGATTGAGGTTTTTGGCCATGTTTTCCGGATAGACCAGCAGTTTGTCGATCACCCCGGTCAGCCGCGCCAGGGCGAAATCGAGGGTGACCGTGCTGTCGGGGCCGATCATGCGCTCGACGCTGGAATGGGAGATGTCGCGCTCGTGCCACAGGGCGACATTTTCCATCGCCGGGATCACCGCCATGCGCACCAGCCGGGCCAGGCCGGTCAGGTTTTCGGTGAGCACCGGGTTGCGCTTGTGCGGCATAGCGCTCGACCCCTTCTGTCCTTTGGCGAAAAACTCTTCGACCTCCAGCACCTCGGTGCGCTGCAAATGGCGGATCTCGACCGCCAGCCGCTCGACCGACGAGGCGATCACTCCCAGGGTGGCGAAATAGACCGCGTGGCGATCGCGCGGGATAACCTGGGTGGAAACCGGTTCGGGCTCCAGACCCATCGCCCTGGCGACATGCTCCTCAACCCGGGGGTCGATATTGGCGAAGGTGCCGACCGCGCCGGAAATCGCGCAGGTGGCGACTTCGCGGCGGGCGGCAATCAGCCGCTCGCGGTTGCGCGAAAATTCGGCGTAGGCCTGGGCGAGCTTGAGGCCGAAGGTGGTCGGCTCGGCGTGAATGCCGTGGCTGCGGCCCATGCACAAGGTGTCCTTGTGCTCCAGCGCGCGCCGCTTGAGGGCGGCGAGCAGGCCATCGAGGTCGGCCAGCAGAATATCGGCGGCGCGCACCAGCTGGACGTTGAAGCAGGTGTCGAGTACATCCGAGGAGGTCATGCCCTGGTGGACGAATCGCGCCTCGGGGCCGACATGTTCGGCCAGATTGGTTAAAAAGGCGATGACATCATGCTTGACCTCGGCCTCGATTTCATCGATACGCTCAACCTCGAAAGCGCCGCGTTGCCACACCGCGGCGGCGGCTTCAGCCGGGATCACCCCCAGTTTGGCCTGGGCGTCGCAGGCGTGGGCCTCGATCTCGAACCAGATGCGAAATTTGCTTTCGGGCTGCCACAGGGCGGTCATTTCCGGCCGGGAATAACGCGGGATCATGAGCGAAAACCTTCGGTTGCAACGGGCTGTGCCGTTCGATAGCAGACCCGGGGCTCACTTACAATAAGCCTTCCCTTACAATAGCCCCAGTGACTTGAAGCTGGCGTGCTCCCCCTTGCCGATGACCAGATGATCATGCAAGGCGATGCCCAGACTTTTGCCGGCCTCGGCGACCTGGCGGGTCATCTCGATGTCGGCGCGGCTCGGGGTGGGGTCGCCGCTGGGGTGGTTGTGGACCAGAATAAGCGCGCTGGCCCCCAGCTCGAGGGCGCGCTTGACTACCTCGCGGGGGTAAACCGGGGTGTGGTCGACGGTGCCGCGCTGCTGAATCTCGTCGCCGATCAGCACATTCTTGCGATCGAGGAACAAAACCCGGAACTGTTCGGTCTTGTGGTGGCCCATGCTGGCCTGGCAATAGTCGAGAAGGGCCTGCCACGAGCCCAGCACCGGCCGGCCGAGCACCTTTGCGCGGGTGAGGCGAACCGCCGCCGCCTCGATGACCTTCAAGGCGGCGACCACTGCCTCGCCAGCGCCGCGAACCTCTTTCAGCCGCGCCGGCTCGGCGCTGATTATCGCGTCGAAATCGCCGAATTTCTCGATCAGGGCCTTGGCCAGCGGTTTGACGTCCTGGCGGGGAAAGGCCAGGAACAACACCATTTCCAGCAGTTCATAATCGGCCATCGACCGGCCGCCATCGGCCATGAAGCGCTCGCGCAGCCGTTTGCGATGGCCGGCGTAATGGGGCTTTTTATCAGGGGGTCTATCCGTCATAGGGCGGGTGGTCCAGCCCCTTGGGCGAGCGGGTGAAAATCTCGCAGCCCTCCTCGGTCACTCCGATGGAATGTTCAAACTGGGCCGACAGCGAGCGGTCCTTGGTCACCGCCGTCCAGCCGTCAGGCAGCATCTTGACCGCATAGCGCCCCAGATTGATCATCGGCTCGATGGTGTTGAACATGCCCGGCTTGAGCTCCAATCCGGTGCCTGGCGCGCCATAATGTAGCACATTGGGCGCGGTGTGGAACACCCGGCCCAGGCCGTGGCCGCAAAAGTCGCGCACCACCGAACAGCGCTGGCCCTCGGCGTAGCTCTGGATGGCATGGCCGATGTCGCCCAGCGTCGCCCCCGGCCGCACCGCCGCAATGCCGCGCATCATCGCCTCATAGGTGACATCGACCAGCCGGCGCGCCTTGACGCTGGGGGCGCCGGCAATATACATGCGGCTCGAATCGCCATGCCAGCCATCGACAATCACCGTGACGTCGATGTTGAGAATATCGCCATCCTTGAGAATCTTTTTTTCATCAGGAATACCGTGGCACACCACGTGATTGACCGAAATACAGTTCGATCGGGGATAGCCGCGATAATTGAGCGGCGCTGGGGTCGCGCCATGATCGACAATGAAATCGTGGCACAGGGTGTCGAGATGGCCGGTGGCCACCCCCGGCTGGACGTGGGGGGCGATCATATCGAGCACCTCGGCGGCCAGGCGGCCGGCGGTGCGCATGCCCTCGAAGGCCTTGGGGCCATGCAGCACGATGGCCCCCGTGGTCGAGCCCGAGACCTCATGTTCCTGAACGTAATTCATGCCCTGCCTTCCTGTTCACAGCATCATTTTCAAGGGACGATCTATCACGATCTCCCGCCTCGTCAACCGGCAAGTGTAACACAGCGCCTCGACGCCGCGCACCAGCGCCCGGCTCAGCCCCCGGGCATAGGCCGGGTCGATGTCGGCGGCGATCGCAAAGCTCTCGCAGTCCTCGCGCTGCACCAGATAGAGCATTACCGCCCGTGCGCCCTGTTCGGCGATGGTCCCCAACTCCTCCAGATGCTTGGCGCCGCGCGCGGTCACCGCGTCGGGAAACTCGGCCCGGCCCTCGCGCCGCAGGGTCACGCTCTTAACCTCGACATAACAGGGCGCGCCATCATCCGGGCGGTTTTCGAGCAGCAGATCGATGCGCGAGTTGACGCCATAGCGCACTTCGCGGCGCAAACTGGCGTAGCCGGCCAGTTCGGTGATCACCCCGGCCCGGACAGCCTCCTCGACCAGAGCGTTGGGCCGGGCGGTGTTGACGCCGACCAGCCGCCCGTCGATCTCGATCATCTCCCAGGAGAATTTCAGCTTGCGTTTGGGGTTGGCGGCGGGCGAGAGCCATATTTTCGCCCCCGGCTGCTTGAGGCCGAGCATTGAGCCGGGATTGGCGCAATGGGCGGTGACGATCTCGCCGCTCTCCAGTTCCACATCGGCCAGGAACCGCTTGTAGCGTTTGATCAACCGGCCCGCCAGCAGGGGAGCGTCGAACTTCATGCCCGTCAACCTACTGATCGCCGGGGGTTTATTCAACACTGTTGTTCTCCGCCCGGTGGGGGGTACAATCGGCGGCTCAAGGAGGGGCGCATGAATGAACAGACCGTCACCGCCGCGCTGTTGATCATCGGCAATGAAATTCTGTCGGGCCGCACCCAGGACGCCAATCTGGCCGTTCTGGCGGGCTGGCTGGGCGAGTTGGGGGTGCGGCTTGCCGAGGCCCGCATCGTGCGCGATGAGGAGGGTGAGATCATCGCCGCGCTCGATGCCCTGCGCGCGCGCTATCGCTATGTGTTCACCACCGGCGGCATTGGCCCCACCCATGACGACATCACCGCCGCCAGCATCGCCCGGGCGTTTGGCGTCACGCTGGTGCTGCACCCGAAGGCGCGCGCGGTGCTGGCCCGCCATTATGGTGAAGGCAAGCTCAACCCGGCCCGGCTGCGCATGGCCCATGTGCCCGAGGGGGCGAGGCTGATTGATAACCCAATCAGCGCCGCGCCGGGGTTTCAGATCGATAATGTGTTCGTGCTCGCCGGGGTGCCGGCGATCATGCGCGCAATGCTGGCCTCGATCCGCCATCGCATCGCCGGTGGGGCCAAATTGCACTCGATAAACATAGGCGTGGCGATGCCCGAAAGCCTGATTGCCGAGGGCCTGCGCGCCATCCAGCAGCGCTTTCCGGATGTCGAGATCGGCAGCTATCCGTTTTTTCGCGGCCGCCGCGCCGGGGCCAATCTGGTGTTGCGGGCCACCGACGAGGCCTTGTTGGCCGAAGCCGGCGAGGCGGTGCGCGCCCTGATCCATGAGCTGGGCGGCGCGCCGGTCGAGGGGCAACTGGACTGAAAACCACAGGCTGGCCGAGGGGTGATGAAAGCGTTATACAAAGGGTCCTTTGGCTCGTGCGGGCGTGGTGGAACTGGTAGACACACAGGACTTAAAATCCTTAGGCCGATCGGCCGTGGGGGTTCGAGTCCCCCCGCCCGCACCAAATATAATTCAGTCTGATTCAATCCCAATCAGATTGATACCTGAGGTGAGTTTGGTTGTGTTTCGACCACGCCAAGTTTACCCGCACTGATGTCAGCAATGCGGACAGAGCGAACTTGAGCCGTTCCCGCAAGTAGGTATTACTGGGTGTTTAGGGTCCGGACCCTAGAAAGCAGTAACTTCTTAGATGAAAGCCCTCGGAGATCTGATTTGAAAAAAGTGGAAGCTAAGCCGACATGGACGGGAAACGCTGACATGGAGTGCTTTCGCGTTGACGAAAGTGGATACACAGGATTTGATCTTCTCAACCCCGACCAGTGTTTCCAAGGCGCTTCAGCGATTGCCATCAGTGACGAAGATGCCGCCCGCCTTATCAATGAACACTTCCCCCGGCTCCAAGCGTCCGAGCTTAAGTATCGCTCGCTGTCGCGCCGTACTGGCAATCACCAGCGGATACTTTCGTTGCAACGCGATCTTCTCTCCAACTACAAGAGCGTGACCTATGTCTGCGACAAGCGATATCTGCTGGTGCTGATGTTCCTGGATTATGCTGTCGAGCCATTCTATCACAAATGGGGCTTTAATTTTTACGAAAATGGACAAAACTTCGCGATGGCGTCGACACTCTTCAGTGTGGGGCCGACACTTCTGGGACAACCGGCCTTTGACAACATGCTCGCGGCATTCCAAAACGCCGTCAAGGATAAGACGCCAGAAGCTTTGAAGGCGCTTGTCGATGCTACCCAGGCAACGCGATGGCGAAAATTCCCAGAAGCCCTGGGGCCACTTGCTCAGTATGCAGCGCCCGAATGCCTCTCAGCAATAGCGACGCCCGGTGTAAACACTGACGCAGCCTTGGTGGTCCTGGAATCGCTTATCAGCCGAATGGAAGAAATGGCGGATAGCTCATATCGCGTCGAGCACGATCAATCGAAGAATCTACTAACGTATCACGATCTGCTGAAGCGCTTCATAGATCACGACCAAAAAATAGAGTTCCGCCAGACCGAAATTACAACCCTGAAATTCCCGCTCAAGCTCGCCGAAGTCACACAAGTTGATTCCAAAAAGAGCCCGGCGGTGCAATTGGCTGACTTCATGATAGGTGTAGCTATCGAAGCGGCAAACATTATGGCAGGGCAGCGGTCCGGTGGACCAGATCCCAAATCGGTGATGTCTCTCTACGCCGACAACCAGTTTATCTATTTATTCTCGTCCTTGGACTTCGACGAGCAGCGGAGTTTCAGACAAGGCACCCAGGCCGCAGAACTAATTGACTATTTTGCTGCAAACTTCTTCGCGCCACGCGAAGAGTGAGGCGATGCTAGGTGCATCTGCCTCAGAATTATGGGCCACATGGCTGGGAGCGGATCGTCCGGGTGTCAGCTACGGGCTCGCAGCCGCTTTTAGTGCTGGCTTAACAAATGACCATAAATGTAGATTTTTACTGCTTAGCCTGCGTCTGGCAGTATCATTAAAGATTGAGTGCAAATACGAACACCATAACAATGTTGTTGGCTAAAATTAAGGCACTTGGACCACCTACACCAGTGCCCAGCTATGTCCCCTGTGGGGTACCATTTCTCCCCGGTCTTCCCGGATCGCTTGCCAAAGTCAAAATGTTCCTGTAATGCTCCGGTCTTGAGGGAAAAGCGCTGTCCCAGGGGAGATTTCCATGGCCGAGACGCCGATCACCGTATTTTCTTTTCCAACCGCCGATGATGTGCAGCCGGGGCCGTTTTGCCTGAAGCTTGAAGTCTGGCTCAAAATGGCCGGCCTGCCGTTTACCGTCGCCCGCGCCACCGACCCGCGCAAGGCCCCGGGGGGCAAGATTCCCTATGCCCGGCTTGGCGATGAACTGGTCGGCGACAGCGCGCGGATTATCGAGCGTTTGCGCCGCGCCCATGGCGTTACGCTCGATGACGGGCTGAGCGACGAACAGCGCGGCCGGGCGCTGGCGATCACCCGTCTGGTGGAGGATCATTTCTATTTCATCCTGGTTTACGCCCGCTGGCTGGACGATGCGGTATGGCCGCGGTTGCGTCAGGGGTTTTTCGGCCGGCTGCCGGCGCCGCTGCGCTGGTTCATCCCCGAAATGGCGCGGCGCAATGTGGCCGAACAGCTCCGCCAGCAGGGGACCGCCCGGCGCGCGCCGGAGGAAATTTACGCCGCAGCAGAGGATGACCTGAGCGCCCTGGCCGGCCTGCTGGGTGACCAGCCTTGGTTTCTCGGCGACCAACCGCGCTCGGTGGACGCCGCGGTTTACGGCCAGATCGGCACCGCCCTGTTCCATCCGCTGGAGACCCGGCTCAAGCCGATGATCGAACAGCACGACAATCTTGTTGCCTATGCTGGCCGTATGCGCGAGGCCTATGGGACTTAGATGCGGTGACGGCCGATGCGATCTTTGACGGCCGCGTAAAGCCATTTCTCGATCTCGATGACGAGCAGAACGCCGATCCCGACGGCGATGATCTGGGCGCCCTGGGCGAGGCTGAGCGGGCGGGTGTCGAAAAACAGTCTCATGAAGGGCGCATATGTGAACAGGATCTGAAGCGCGGTCACCACGGCCACGGCGATCAGAACCGCCCGCGTGCCGAGCACGCCGCGCCAGGTGAGTGACGACGCCTTCAGGTAACGGACGCTGAAGAGATAGAAAATTTCGAGCACCACGAGCGTGTTGACCACGATGGTGCGGGCCTCTTCGATGCTGGCGCCCTGAGCCCGGGCCAGAGCGAATTTGCCGGAGATTGCGCCGAGAAACAGGAGCGAGACAAAGAAAACCCGCCAGATCAGGAACCCCGAAAGGATCGGTTCGTCAGCGGTGCGCGGCGGCCGGCGCATGACATCGGGCTCGGCCGGCTCGAAGGCGAGGGCGAGCGCCAGGGTCACCGCCGTGACCATGTTTACCCACAGGATCTGGACCGGGGTGATCGGCAGGGTGGCGCCGAGCAGAATTGCCGCGATCAGGACCAGCGCCTCCCCGCCATTCGTCGGCAGGATGAACAAAATCGTCTTTTTCAGATTATCATAGACCGTCCGCCCGGCCCGTACGGCCTCGGCGATGGTGGCGAAATTGTCGTCGGCGAGCACCATCTCGGAGGCCTCCTTGGCGGCCTCGCTTCCCTTGCGCCCCATGGCGATGCCGACATCAGCGCGCTTGAGCGCCGGCGCGTCATTGACCCCGTCACCGGTCATCGCCACGACCGCGCCCTGGGCCTGAAGCGCCATGACCAGTCGCAATTTGTGTTCGGGGCTGGTGCGCGCAAAGACGGCGGTGTCCTGAACGCGCAGGCGCAGCGTTTCGTCGTCCAGCGCATCAAGATCGCTGCCGGCCAGAACCGCGCCGGGATTTTCCAGGCCAAGCTGCCGGGCGACCGCCATGGCGGTGCCGGCATGATCGCCGGTGATCATCTTGACGCGAATGCCGGCGGCCTGACATTCGGCCACGGCGGCGATCGCCTCTTGGCGCGGAGGGTCGATCAGGCCGAACAGGCCAAGAAAGGTAAGCCCGTTTTCGACGTCGTCGAAGGTAAGAACCGTGTGCGACATATCCGCCTTCTTCATTGCAACGGCGAGCACCCGCTGGCCGCTGGCCGCGATCTCTTCCGCTTGCGCGCGCCAGGCGTCCTTGTCGAGCGCCATATCACCATCGAACCCGCGCTGGCGCGCGCACATCTCGAGAATACGCTCCGGCGCGCCCTTGACATAAATAAAACCGTCGCCAGTGTGGCTGTGGTGCAAACTCGCCATGAAGCGATGCACGGCGTCGAACGGAATAACGTCGGTACGGGGATAGTTTTTGGCCTGCGTATCAGGATCGAGGCCGGCCTTGCGGGCGACGACGAGCAAAGCGCCCTCCATCGGGTCGCCTTCCACCGTCCACTGACCCGCCGCTTCATTGAGGCTCGCATCGCTGCATAAAAGCGCCGCCCGCATCATTTCCGCCAGCAGCGGATAGTCCGTGACCTCGATCTCGCGGCCATCGAGCGAGAAACCGCCGGCCGGAACATAGCCAACGCCGCTCACCGTGAACAGGCGCCGGGCGGTCGCAATCGAGACAACGGTCATTTCATTGCGGGTCAGCGTTCCCGTCTTGTCGGAGCAGATAACGGAAACCGACCCCAGGGTCTCGATTGCCGGCAGGCGGCGGACAATGGCGTTTCGCCGCGCCATGCCCTGCACGCCAATCGCCAGGGTGATGGTGAGGATGGCCGGAAGCCCTTCCGGAATGGCGGCGACGGACAGGCCGACCACCGCCATGAAGACCTCGGTAAAGCCGTAACCGCGGATCAGCAGGCCAAACGCGAAGATGAGGGCGGCCAGGCCGAGGATGGCTCCGGTCAACCATTTGGCGAACACGTCCATCTGGCGCAGCAGCGGCGTCTGGAGCATCGTTACTTCGGACAGCATATCGCTGATCCGGCCAATTTCGGTTTGGCCGCCGGTGGCGACGACAATGCCTTTGCCCTGACCACGGGTCACCAGCGTTCCGCTGAACGCCATCGGGCTTCGGTCTCCCAGCAGGGCTGCTTTGCCAACCGGCGACACCGCCTTCTCGACGGGGACTGATTCTCCGGTTAGCACCGCCTCGTCAAGCTTCAGGCTCCTGACATCGGTGAGCCTGATATCAGCGGGCACGCGCTCGCCCGCTTCTAGCAGCACGAGATCACCCGGCACCAGCTCGCCGCCCGGTACAGTCTTGCGGCGAGCTTCCCGGATTACACTGGCTTTGGGCGCCAGTATGTGGCGGATCGCCTCGAGCGCATTTTCCGCCTTGCCTTCCTGCAAAAAGCCAATGACGGCGTTTACCAGGACAACGGCCAGAATAACTTGGGCGTCGATCCAATAGCCCAGCACTGCGGTAACGACCGCCGCGCCCAGCAGCATATATATCAGGACATTATTGAACTGTGCAAGAAAGCGCCCAGCCGGCCCCCGCCGTTTTGGTGACGCCAGGAGATTTGGCCCGAAGCGCGCCAGGCGCTCGCGCGCTTCGGTCTCGCTTAAACCGTGTGGTCCGCTTTCGCACGCCGCCATGGCTTCGTCGACCGAAATCGCGTGCCAGGGCCGCTGTTGCACAGGGAGCGCCATCTCATGGCTTCTTGTCTAGTTGAGAGCATCTCGATATCACATAACACCGCTCATTATGACGAAGCAAAACTCAAAACGCCTTGATAAGGGACAAAACATTCAAGCCAATATGCGGGGAGGGGGCGTAAATATCGGCACCGAGCAGCGTCACCGTCCGCCCCTACCTTAATGCACCGAAATATTGGGCGCGCTGGCGGCCTGGGCTTCGAGCGACAGGTCGATTTTCTGCGCTACCCGCTCGGCGATGTCGCGGTAGATTTTGGCGTGCTCGCCCCCGGGCTGGGCGACCACCACCGGGGTGCCGCTGTCGGAGGTTTCGCGGATCGTCATATGCAGCGGCACCTCGCCGAGGAAATCGAGGCCCAGCTCACGCGCCGTCTCGCGCGCCCTGCCATGGCCGAAAATATCCGACTGCTCGCCGCAATGCGGACACAGGAAATAACTCATGTTCTCGACCAGGCCGAACACCGGCACATCGACCTTCTTGAACATGTTGAGCCCCTTGCGGGCGTCGGCCAGGGCGATGTCCTGCGGCGTCGAGACAATCACCGCGCCGGTCAGCGGCACCTGTTGCGCCATGGTGAGCTGGGCATCGCCGGTGCCCGGCGGCAGATCGACCACCAGCACATCAAGCTCGCCCCAGGCGACATCATTGAGCATCTGCTGAATGGCGCTCATCACCATCGGGCCGCGCCAGATCATCGGCGTGTCCTCGGCCACCAGAAAGCCCATCGACATGCATTTCACGCCGTGGCTCTGCATCGGCATCAAGCGCTCGCCGTCGCTTTCCGGCTGGCCGGAGACGCCGAGCAGGCGCGGGATCGAGGGGCCGTAAATATCGGCATCGAACACCCCGACGCTGCGCCCGCTGGCGGCCAGCGCCAGCGCCAGATTGACCGCGGTGGTCGATTTGCCGACCCCGCCCTTGCCGCTGGCCACCGCGATGATCGCGCGCACCTTGTCGATGCCTTTTTCCTTGGCGGCGGTTTGGGGCGCAGCGGTCCGGGGTTCCGGCGCGGCGGCGGGGGCGGCGCTTTCCGGCGCGGCGTTTGCTGCGCGTTCGGCGGTCAGCACCGCGCTGACCGCGCCCACCCCGTCAAGCGCTTTGACCACCTGTTCGCAGGCCTGGCGCAGGGGCTCGCTGGTCGGCCCGTCCTCGGGGGCGACTTCGATGGCGAAAAACACCTTGTCGCCCTTGATCGCCAGTCCCGAGATCATGCCCGCGGAGACCACGTCACCGGCGCCATTGGTCGCCCGCACGGCGCGCAGCGCATCAAGCACGCGCTCGCGGGTGATCGCGCCCGCCGCTTTTGTTTTGCCGAATAAATCACGTATGCCCATCATTCTTTCCTGTTGCCCTTGTGTTCGTTGCGTGTTGCACCTAGGTAGCATATAAACCGTTGGGGCGGCATTGAAACGCTGCAAGGAAGATTTTAGCGCTTTTTTTAAAGGAATTTATCGTTATGCCTTGGCAGAACCAGAATGGCGGCGGGCCCTGGGGGCAGGGACCGCGGGGGCAGGGGCCACGTGGCGGTGGGCCGCAGGGCCCGGATCTGGACGAATTGATTCGGCGTGGCCAGGAGCGACTCAAGGGCCTTTTTTCCACCGGCGGCGGTGGCGCGCGGGGCATTATCCTGTTGATCATTCTGGCGCTGGCGGTGTGGCTGGGCAGTGGCTTTTACCGGGTGCAGCCAAGCGAGCGCGCGGTCGTGTTGCGCTTTGGCAAATGGCAGGAAACCACCATGCCGGGCCTGCGCTATCATTTGCCCTGGCCGGTCGAAACGGTGACCAAGACCAATGTTCTGGCCGAGCGCCAGGAGAACATCGGCTTTGTCCAGGGTAGCAACGGCAAGCGCGATATTCTTGACCAGAGCCTGATGCTGACCGGCGATGAAAATATCGTCGACATCAATTTCACGGTGATCTGGGATATCAAGGACGTGACCGCCTATCAGTTCAAGATCGAGTCCCCTCAGCTTACCGTGCGCGCCATGGCGGAAAGCGCGATGCGCGAGGAAATCGGCAAAAGCAGATTCCAGGACGTGACCACGGAAGGCCGCAGCCGAGTCGAGGCCGATGTCAAGGCGCTGTTGCAAAAGACCCTCGACAGCTATGACAGCGGCATCCGGGTCAAGCGCCTGCAATTGCTGAAAAGCGATCCGCCCACTGCGGTGATCGACGCCTTCCGCGATGTTCAGCGCGCCCGCGCCGATATGGACCGGGTGGTCAATGAGGCCCAGGCCTATCAGAACGACATCATCCCGCGCGCCCGCGGCCAGGCGGCGCAAATCCTTCAGGAGGCCGAGGGCTACAAGCGCCAGGTCGTCGCTCGCGCCGAGGGTGAGGCCAAGCGCTTCATCTCGGTCTATGACCAATACGCCAAGGCCAAGGACGTCACCCGCACCCGGCTTTATCTGGAGACCATGGAGGCGGTGCTGTCGCGCACGAACAAGGTTATCATCGATCAGCAAGGCCCGGGCGTGGTGCCCTATCTGCCGCTGCCCGAGATCAACAAACGCCAAAAAGGCGGGAAATGATGGGAGATGGTAAAATGAAGGCCTTGAGCGCAAAAATTCTTCTGGGCTTGCTGGTTGCCGCCCTGCTTGTCGCCTATAGCAGTTTTTACACGGTGACCGAGATGCAGCAGGCGCTGGTGCTCGAATTCGGCAAGAAAGTCCGGACCGTCACGGAGCCGGGACTTTACGTCAAACTGCCTTGGCGCACTGTCATCTATATGGAAAAGCGCATTCTGGCGCTCGACCCGGAAGCCGAGGAGTTGCTGGCCTCCGACCAGAAACGGCTGATCGTCGATGCTTTTGCGCGGTTTCGCATCGCCGATCCGTTTCTTTATTACCAGGCGGTGCGCACGGTGGAAAACGCCCGCTCGAAGCTTGAAGGGCTAATGGATTCGAGCCTGCGTCAGGTGCTGGGCAATGCGCCCATGGCCGCGGTGCTCAGCGCAAAACGCGTCACCCTGATGGTCCAGACCCGGGACCTGGTCAATACCAAGGCGCATGAGTTCGGCCTTGATGTGCTGGATGTGCGCATCAAGCGGGCCGATCTGCCCGACGCCAACCGGGCGCCGGTTTACGCCCGCATGAAGGCCGAACGCGACCGCGAGGCGCGCGAGTTCCGCGCCAAGGGTGCCGAGCAGGCTCTGCGCATCAAGAGCAAGGCCGACCGCGACCGGACGGTCCTGCTCGCCGAGGCCGACCGCAAGAGCGAGATTTTGCGCGGTGAAGGTGAGGCCGAGGCGGTGGGGGTTTTCGCCAAGGCGTTTAACAAGGATGTGAATTTTTTCGAGTTCTATCGCTCGATGCAGGCCTATCGCAAGGCGCTGGGCAGCGACACCACCATGGTGCTCTCGCCCAAGGGTGAATTTTTCCGCTATCTTCAGGACGCCGGCGGCAAGCAGAAGTAACGCTTTATGGATGATTTCGGGGTTGCTCTGGGGCTGGTTCTGGTAATCGAGGGTCTGCTTTACGCCTTGGCCCCCGGAGCCATGAAACAGGCAATTGTCGCGGTGCTTGCCCAACCCGCCGAGCGCCTGCGCGGAGTTGGTCTGCTGGCGGCGGTGGTCGGCCTGGGCGTGATCTGGCTGTTTCGCGGATGAAAACCCCAATTTGGCCATATTTCATTCCTATCTGGTATGAAATCGAGGCCGTCAGGAATGAATTTTTTATATTAAGGAGAGGCCCAGTGAGCCCACGTCTACGTTCTTCCAGACCCGTTCTGGCTTCCATGGTGAACCCGGTTTTCGCGGCATTGTTTATGATCACTATCATGGTTCTCGGCTTGAGCACCGCCGCCGGCGCCCGCCCGGCGCCAGCGGATGGTTTCGCCGATCTGGCCGCGCGCCTGCTGCCGGCGGTGGTGAATGTTTCGACAACCCAGAAAATCAAGGAACAGGTCGGCAATGTGCCTTTGCCGCAGTTTCCGCCGGGGTCGCCGTTCGAGGATTTCTTCAAGGACTATCTCGACCGCTTCCGCAATCGCGACAATGCGCCGGCGCGCAAGGTTACCTCACTCGGCTCGGGCTTTATCATCAGCCCCGCCGGACTGGTGGTGACCAACAACCATGTTATCGCCAAGGCCGACAAGATCACCGTTACCTTAAGCGATGGCACGGAACTGCCGGCCAAGATCATCGGCCATGATCCCAAGACCGATGTCGCCCTGTTGCAGGTGAAATCGAAAAAACCCCTGCCCTCGGTGAAATTCGGCGATTCCGACAAGGCGCGGGTCGGCGACTGGGTGATCGCCATTGGCAACCCTTACGGACTGGGCGGATCGGTGACCGCCGGGATTGTCTCGGCGCGGGGGCGCAATATTCACGCCGGGCCCTATGACAATTTCATCCAGACCGATGCGCCGATCAACCGGGGCAATTCCGGTGGGCCGCTGTTCAATCTCGATGGCGAGGTGATCGGCATCAATACGGCGATTTTCTCGCCGAGCGGCGGCAGCATCGGCATTGGCTTTTCCATTCCCTCCAAGCTGGCCAAGAAAGTGGTGGCCGATTTGCAGAAATATGGTGAGGCGCGGCGCGGCTGGCTGGGGGTGCGCATTCAGTCGGTCACTGACGAGATTGCCGAAAGCCTGGGTCTGGATCGTCCGCGCGGCGCCCTGATCGCCAAGGTGTTTGAAGGCGACCCGGCGGCCAATGGCGGGGTGAAGGCCGGTGATGTCATTATCTCTTTCAACAACAAGGATGTGGAAAATGCCCGCGCCCTGCAACGCATTGTCGCCGACACCCCGATCGGGGCGACGGTTCCGGTCAAGGTGTGGCGCGGCGGCAAGGTGAAAAAGCTGCGCATCACCATCGCCAAAATGAAGGATGACCAGCAACTGGCGGGTACCCTGGGCGGTGGTGGCAGGGAAGGCTCGGGCACGGCGCAGACCGTTCTCGGCATGGACCTGCAGGCGCTGACCCCACAAATCCGCGAGCGCTATAATATTGGCGATGACACCAAGGGCGTGCTTATCGAACGGCTGGCGCCGGACAGTGACGCCGCCGCCAAGGGGCTGCGGCGCGGCGATGTGATTGTTCAGATCGCCGGCAAATCGGTGACCACCCCGGCAGCGATCAAGAAAGCGGTGGCGGCGGCGAAGAAAAGCGGCAAGAAGTCGGTGCTGCTGTTCATCAGCCGCGGTGGCGACACCCTGTTCGTGCCGGTCAAGCTGGCCCCGGACAAGGACTAGGCGCTCGCGTCTCTTGGCGCCTCTCCTGGAGCCGCCGGTTGTCTTTATCGCCGGGCCGACGGCGAGCGGTAAATCCGCCGCCGCCGTCGCGCTCGCCGAAAGGATCGGCGGCGACATCATCAATGCCGACAGCATGCAGCTCTATGACGAGCTGCGCATTCTGACCGCCCGGCCGGGGGCGGCCGAGTTGGCCCGTGCGCCGCATTATCTTTATGGCGTCCTGCCGGCGGCCCGGCCCTGTTCGGTGGCCCGCTGGCGCGAGATGGCGCTGGCCCGGCTTGCCCAAAGCCGGCGCGCCGGCCGGGTGCCCATCATCACCGGCGGCACCGGGCTTTATTTTCGCAGTCTTATCGACGGGCTCGCCCCGGTGCCCGATATTCCGCCCGCGGTGCGCGCGGCCGCCCGGCGGCGCGAGGGTGAGCGCCCCGGCGCCCTTCACGACGAGTTGCGCGTGCGCGATCCGATCATGGCCGCCCGTCTGGCCCCCGGCGACAGCCAGCGGGTGGCGCGCGCCTGGGAGGTGGTCGAGGCGACCGGCGTCTCGCTTGCCGACTGGCAAAGCCGCACCATCCCCGGCCCGCTGGCCGCCGACAATGCCGCCGGCCGGATTGCCAAACTGGTGTTCATGCCGCCCCGTGCGGGGCTTTATAAGCGAATCGAGGCGCGTTTCGAGGCGATGATGGCGGCCGGCGCACTCAATGAGGCCCGCGCCCTGCTGGCCGCCGGTCTGGACCCCGGGTTGCCGGCGATGAAGGCGCTTGGCCTGCCGGCGCTGATCGGCCATTTGCGCGGCGAACACTCCCTTGAGGAGGCGGTGGCGGCGGCGAAAGGGGCGACCCGGCGCTACGCCAAGCGGCAATATACCTGGTTCAGTCATCAGTGTGAGGGCTGGCATTTCAGCAATGCGCAAGATTCAGAAAGCTTTTTACAAGAAATCTTTCCAATAATTCAAAAAATGGTGTTGACAGAGTAATAATTAGAGTCTAGCGTGCGCGCTCCCTGGCTGGGCCGGCCCTCTTTACGCACGCCGGCGCTTGGTGTAAGGGAACAAGACGAAGGGCTTTGTTGCGCGGTCTGTGGGCCGCGTCTTTGTTAGGCGCGCGAGGGATGAGGCCCGCAGTGCGCTCAGGAGGATCAGAAAAATGACGTCGGACAAACAGGTGACGTCGGGCACGAAAATGGCGGCGGGCGCGAAGATAACCGCGGACAAGCAGATGACGGCGGGCGCGATGTCGGGGGCGGAAATCGTTATTCAGGCTTTGGTCGACCAGGGCGTGGATGTGGTTTTCGGCTATCCGGGCGGGGCGGTGCTGCCGCTCTATGACGCGCTGTTCAAGCAAAATTCGATCCGCCATATTCTGGTGCGCCACGAACAGGGCGCGGTGCATGCCGCCGAAGGCTATGCCCGTTCGACCGGCAAGCCGGGGGTGGTGGTGGTGACCTCGGGGCCTGGCGCGACCAATGCGGTGACCGGTCTGGCTGACGCCTTGATGGATTCCATCCCCATCGTCTGCCTGACCGGCCAGGTGGCTTCTCATCTGATTGGCAATGATGCCTTTCAGGAGGCCGACACCGTGGGCATCACCCGGCCGGCCACCAAGCATAATTATCTGGTCAAGGACGTGGATGATCTGGCGCGGGTCATGCACGAGGGCTTTTTTGTCGCCACTCATGGCCGGCCGGGGCCGGTGGTGATCGACCTGCCCAAGGACGTGCAGATCGCCGCGGGCGGCTATGTCGGCCCGGCCAATATCCGGCACAAGAGCTATCGCCCCCGGCTCAAGGGCGACAGTGCGGCGATCCGCCAGGCGGTGGAAGCAATCGCGGCGGCCAAGCGACCGATTTTCTATATCGATGGCGGGGTGATCAACTCGGGCCCGGCGGCCTCGCAGTTGTTGCGCCAGTTTGTTGGCCTGACCGGCTATCCGCTGACCAGCACCCTGATGGGCCTGGGGGCCTTTCCGGCGTCGAACAAACAGTTCCTCGGCATGTTGGGTATGCACGGCACCTATGAAGCCAACAACGCCATGCATGATTGCGATGTGATGGTGTGCATCGGCGCGCGGTTCGATGACCGGGTGACCGGCAAGCTGGAGGCCTTTTCGCCCGGCTCGTTCAAGATCCATGTCGATATCGACCGCTCGTCGATCAACAAGACGGTGGCGGTCGATATTCAGATCGTTGGCGATGTCGCCCATGTGCTCGAGGACATGATCAAATTCTGGAAATCCGGGGTGCATTCGCCCGATGCCCGGGCGCTGGAGAAATGGTGGGCGCAGATCGAGACTTGGCGTGCGCGCGACTGCCTGGCCTATGAGGCGTCCGACGAGGTGATCATGCCGCAATATGCCCTGGAGCGGCTCCAGGCGCTGACCGGCGGCAAGAACCGCTATATCACCACCGAGGTCGGCCAGCACCAGATGTGGGCGGCCCAGTTTCTCGGCTTCGAGGAACCCAACCACTGGATGACCTCGGGCGGGCTGGGCACCATGGGTTACGGCCTGCCGGCGGCGGTCGGGGTTCAGGTGGCGCACCCGGACGCACTGGTGATCGATGTCGCCGGCGAAGCCTCGGTGATGATGACCATTCAGGAAATTTCCACGGCGGTTCAATATGGCCTGCCGATCAAGCTGTTCATCCTCAACAACCAGTATATGGGCATGGTGCGCCAGTGGCAGGATCTGTCCTTCGGCGGCCGCTATTCGGAGAGCTATACCGCCGCCCTGCCGGATTTCGTAAAGTTGGCCGAGGCGTTCCACGCCACCGGGCTGCGCGCCACCCGGCCGAGCGAGCTCGATGACGTGATCACCGCGATGATCGAGCACGACGGGCCGGTGATTGTCGATTGTCAGGTCGCCAAGCTGGAAAACTGCTATCCGATGGTGATGTCGGGCGATGCGCATAACGACATGATTCTGGGCCCCGAGGACCTGCACGAGCCGAGCGGTGATGAGTCGGCCAAGGCGCTGGTTTAGGGGGAAGGGCTAATCATGGACAAGCAGAAAGAGTTTCGCCACACCATCGCCATGCTGGTCGATGACGAGGCGGGGGTGCTGGCGCGGGTGATCGGGCTGTTTTCCGGCCGCGGCTATAATATCGAAAGCCTGACCGTGGCCCCGGTCAATGAGCGCGAGCATCTGTCGCGCATTACCATCGTGACCTGCGGCACCAAAATGGTGATCGAACAGATCAAGGCCCAGCTGGAGCGGCTGGTGCCGGTTCATCAGGTGATTGATCTGACCCTGAACGGTGCCTTTGTCGAGCGCGAAATGGCCCTGATCAAGGTGGCCGGCAAGGGTGAGGCGCGGGTGGAGAGCCTGCGGCTGGCCGATGCCTTCCGCGCCCATGTGGTCGACAGCACGGTGTCGTCTTTCGTCTTTGAGCTGACCGGAAAATCGACCAAGATTGATTCCTTTATTGACCTGATGAAACCCTTGGGGTTAGTCGAGGTGGCGCGCACCGGCGTGGCCGCGATTGCCCGTGGCGGCCAGCCTTTCGGGGCGGCAAAAACCGATATTTTTGAAAGGACATGAATGATGCGCGTTTATTATGACCGCGATGCCGATGTAAATCTGATCAAGACCAAAAAGGTGGCGATTATCGGCTATGGCAGCCAGGGCCATGCCCATGCCAACAACCTGAACGACAGCGGGGTCGCCGAGGTGGCGGTGGCGCTGCGCGACGGCTCGCCGAGTATCGCCAAGGCCGAGGGCGCCGGGCTCAAGGTCATGGGGGTGGCCGAGGCCGCCCAGTGGGCCGATGTGGTGATGGTGCTGATCAATGACGAGTTGCAGGCCGATCTTTACCGCGACCATTTGCGCGACAATCTGCGCGAGGGCGCGGCGCTGGCCTTTGCCCATGGCTTGTCGGTGCATTTTCAGCTTATCGAGCCGCGCCCCGACCTTGACATTTTCATGGTCGCGCCCAAGGGGCCGGGCCATACGGTACGCTCGGAATATTGCCGCGGCGGCGGCGTGCCCTGCCTGCTGGCGGTGCACCAGGACGCTTCGGGCAACGCCCAGGATATCGGCCTGTCCTACGCCAGCGCTATCGGTGGCGGTCGCGCCGGGGTGATCGAAACCACCTTCCGCGAGGAATGCGAAACCGACCTGTTCGGTGAGCAGGCGGTGCTGTGCGGCGGCCTGAGCTCGCTGATCACCGCCGGTTTCGAAACTCTGGTCGAGGCCGGCTATGCGCCCGAGATGGCCTATTTCGAATGTCTGCACGAGGTCAAGCTGATTGTCGATCTGATGTATGAAGGCGGCCTGGCCAATATGCGCTATTCGATCTCGAACACCGCCGAATATGGCGATTATGTTTCCGGCCCGCGGTTGATCACCGAGGACACCAAGGCGGAAATGAAGCGCATTCTGGCCGACATCCAGCAGGGCAAATTCGTGCGCGACTGGGTGCTCGAGAACAAGGCCGGCCAGCCCCGCTTCAAGGCCACCCGGCGACGCTGGGCGGACCATCAGATCGAGGAAGTCGGCGGCCGCTTGCGCGCCATGATGCCGTGGCTCAAGGAAAACCAGCTGGTCGACAAATCCAAGAACTGATCTGTGTGGCAAACAAACCGGCGGTCCGGCGGCTTGGCCCGCCGGGCCGTTTTTTTGCCCCGTCGGCGGACAATCGGCGAAAAAGGTTGCCCACGGCCGGAAAATCAGCTTAAAAACGCACAAGGTTAATGAATTACTCAGGCTTGTCGGTTAAGCTGACAGCCAGACTACCCAGAGTACGGACGACAAACGGATATGACCTGCGGCGTTAAGACTCAGCTTTGCACGACAGCCGGCGCTTTTGCGCCGGTGCTGGCGTGTGCACCGGTGCATCCGACTGTGTCAGGGCGTCGTCTTTTCTCCCTTTGCTGCGCGCTTACCCTGCGACTTAGCGGCCCCTGAGCCTCGACATGCCCTATTGGCGGCGGATGTTCAGGGGAGAGTGCGAAACGTCTATATGGTTTTAAGCAGCAAGAGATCCGGTCCCATGACGACAACCCCTATGACGACCACAACCAAAAACACCGCGAGCGCTGACGACATCGTTCGAATTTTCGATACCACCCTGCGCGATGGCGAGCAGTCGCCCGGCGCCTCGATGACGCTGGAGGAGAAACTGCGCATCGCCGAGGTGCTCGACCATATGAAGGTGGATATTATCGAGGCCGGCTTCGCGATCGCCTCCAATGGCGACTTCGAGGCGGTGCGTGAGGTTGGCAAGCTGGTCCGTGAGGCCAGCGTGTGTTCGCTGGCCCGCGCCAGCCATCGCGACATCGACCGTGCCTGGGAGGCGCTGGAAAGCGCCCGCCGGCCGCGCATCCACACCTTTATTTCCACCAGCCCGCTGCATATGAAATACAAGCTTCAGATGGCGCCCGAGGCGGTGCTCGAGGCGGTCATCGACAGCGTGAGCTATGCCCGCAACCTGTGCGAGGATGTGGAATGGAGCTGCGAGGACGGCAGCCGCACCGAGCCGGATTTTTTGTGTCGCACCGTCGAGGCGGCGATCCGGGCGGGGGCGACCACCATCAATATTCCCGATACGGTCGGTTATGCCCTGCCCGAGGAATATGGCCGCCTGTTCGCCATGGTGCGCGAGCGGGTGCCCAACAGCGACCAGGCGATATTCTCGACCCATTGCCACAATGATCTGGGGCTGGCGGTGGCCAATTCGCTGGCCGGGGTGGCCGCCGGGGCGCGTCAGGTGGAATGCACTATCAACGGCCTGGGCGAGCGCGCCGGCAATGCCGCGCTCGAGGAAATCGTCATGGCCCTGCGCACCCGCCACGATCTGGCCCCCTATGACACCAATATTGTGTCGCGGGACATCGTGCGGGCCTCGCATCTGGTGTCGGCGATCACCGGCTTTGTGGTGCAGCCCAACAAGGCGATCGTCGGGGCCAATGCCTTTGCCCATGAATCGGGCATTCATCAGGACGGCATGCTCAAACACGCCGGAACCTATGAGATCATGACCCCGGAATCGGTTGGCCTGAAAAAATCGACTCTGGTGATGGGCAAACATTCCGGCCGCCACGCCTTTCGTGAAAAAGTGCGCGACCTGGGCTTCGAGTTGGGCGACAATGCGTTGCAGGACGCCTTTCGCCGCTTCAAGGATCTGGCCGACCGCAAGAAGCAGATCTTTGATGAGGATATCGTGGCGCTGATCGATGACGAGGTGCTGCGCGGTAATGACCGGATCAAGTTCGAGGGGCTCAAGGTGGTGTGCGGCACCGATGGCCCGCAAACCGCCGAGGTGGCACTGGACATCGAAGGCGAGCGGGTCAGCACTAAGGTTGACGGCAAGGGCTCGATCGATGCCGTGTTCAAGGCGATCCGCGCCCTGTTTCCGCACCCGGATGCCCATCTTCAGCTCTATCAGGTTCATGCGGTTACCGGCGGCACCGATGCGCAGGCCGAGGTTACCGTCCGCCTCGAGGAAGACGGGCGCACGGTCAACGGCCAGGGCGCCGATCCCGACACGCTGGTCGCTTCGGCGCGGGCCTATGTGAACGCGGTCAACAAACTGCTGGTTAAGCGCGAACGCGCCCGGCCACCGGCGATGTCGATTTGACCAACCGGCGGAAAAGCGCTTTGTCCCGGGCGCTTTTCCGCTTTACCGATCATGAGGGGACCGGGACTGGATAAAGGCAGGTTTTTATGTTTCAACGCATTCTTGGCATTCTGTCGTCCGACATGGCGATTGATCTGGGCACCGCCAACACGCTGGTTTACGTCAAGGGCCGCGGTATCGTCCTTAACGAACCCTCGGTGGTGGCGATCAAGAATACCGCCACCGGCAAGGAAGTTCTTGCGGTGGGTGACGAAGCCAAGATGATGCTGGGCCGCACCCCGGGCAATATCGAGGCCATCCGGCCGCTGCGCGACGGGGTGATCGCCGATTTCATCGTCGCCGAGGAAATGATCAAACATTTCATCCGCAAGGTGCACAACCGGCGCTCCTTCGTCAGCCCGCAGGTGGTGATCTGCGTGCCCTCGGGCTCGACCCCGGTGGAGCGCCGCGCCATTCAGGAATCGGCCGAGGCGGCGGGGGCGCGCCGGGTGTTTCTGATCGACGAGCCGATGGCCGCCGCGATCGGTGCCGGCCTGCCGGTGACCGAGCCAACCGGCTCGATGGTGGTCGATATCAGCGGCGGCACCACCGAGGTGGCGATCCTGTCGCTGGGCGGCATTGTTTACGCCCGCTCGGCGCGGGTCGGTGGTGACAAGATGGATGAGGCGATCATTGGCTATATCCGGCGCCACCATAACCTGCTGATCGGCGAATCGAGCGCCGAGCGCATCAAGAAAACCATCGGCACCGCGAGCGCGCCGGAAGACGGCGTGGGCGAGGAACTGGCCATCAAGGGCCGTGATCTGATGAACGGCGTGCCCAAGGAGATCATTATCAACCAGACCCAGATTGCCGAGGCCCTGAGCGAGCCGGTGGGGGCCATTGTCGAGGGTGTCAAGGTGGCGCTTGAGCAGACGCCGCCGGAGCTGTCGGCCGATATTGTCGACAAGGGCATTGTGCTGACTGGCGGCGGCGCGCTGCTGGGCAATCTCGATCTGGTGCTGCGCAATGCCACCGGCCTGCCGGTCTCGCTTGCCGACGAGCCGTTGTCCTGTGTCGCGCTGGGCACCGGCCGCTCGCTTGAGGATGATATTCTCAAGCATGTTCTGACCAATGCCTATTAGCAGGGCCTGACCCCAAGGAGGCGCGAGAGTGAAAAGCGCACATAGCCGGCTCAACCGGCTTTCAGCGCCCTTCAGGGGTCCGCTTCAGCGCTATTCCTTTTTTGTGCTCATTGTGGTTGCGTTGGGTCTGCTGGTTTTCGGCAAGGCGCAAACGCCGGTGGTGGCGCAGGTGCGCGCCAATCTGTCGGATGTGGCCACCCCTCTGCTCGAGGCGCTTTCCCATCCCATAAGGCTGGCGCGCGCGCTGGGCGAGGAGGCCAGTCATCTGTTCTTTCTTTACCGCGAGAATGAACGGCTGCGCGAGGACAACCGGCGGCTGTTGAAATGGCAAGCCATCGCGCGCCGGCTGGAACAGGACAACCGGCACTATCAGGCCCTGCTCAAGGTGACCCCCGAGGGCGCCAAACCGGTCGTTACCGCGCGGGTGATCGGCGAATTCGGTGGCTCTTTCGCGCGCTCGATCCTGCTCAATGCCGGGACCCGCGACGGGGTGCGCAAGGGCCAGCCGGCGTTTAGCGGTGATGGCGTGGTCGGCCGGGTGGTTGGGGTGGGCCGCCTGTCATCGCGGGTTCTGTTGCTCACCGATCTGAACAGCCGGGTGCCGGTGAGCGTCGAGGCGCGCGGCTATCACGCCATTCTGGCGGGCGATAACACCGATTATCCCCGCCTGACCTTTTTGCCGGTGGCCGCGGTTGTCGAGCCGGGCCAGCGGGTGGTCACCTCGGGCATCGGCGGGGTTTTCCCGCCCGGCCTGCCAGTGGGCAAGGTGGTCTCGGTGTTTCGCGACAAGGTGCGGGTCAAGCTCATGTCGGATCTCGACCGGCTGGAATATATCCGGTTGTTCGCCGTGCCCGGCGTGGCCGCCACGGCCCGGGCGGTGCCGTGATGCGTAGCGGCGTGATGCAGCAGATCGACGCCGGGTCGCGTCAGATGATCCCGCTGGCCCTGGGGCTTGGCGGGGTGCTGGTGATGTGTATGCCCTACGGCCTGCCGCATCTGGCGCGGGTGATGCCGGCGCTGGGGCTGATGACGGTTTATTACTGGGCGATCCGCCGGCCGGCGGCGATGCCGCCGGTTGCCGCCTTTGTGATCGGCCTGTGGCAGGATGCGCTGACCGGCGGGCCGCTGGGCCTGATGGCACTGATTTTTCTGCTGCTGCGTGGCTTTATTGTCACCCAGCGCCCGGTGTTTGTTGGCAAGGCCTTTCTGGTTGACTGGTGGGGTCTGGCGCTGGTCTCCAGCGCCGGTCTGGCCGGCGGCTGGGCGCTGGCCGGTGTTTACTTTGGCACGGTTTTCGAGATCCGCGACCTGATTGTGCAAATTCTGCTCACCGTGGCGCTCTACCCGGTGCTGGCGCGGCTGTTTCACCATTTGCTCAGGGCGGTGCCTGATGGAAACTGATAGCGACCGGCAAAAACTGTTGACCCGGCGGGCGCTGGTGCTGGGCGGCGGCCAGGCGGCGTTGCTCGGCGTGCTGGTCGGGCGGATGTATTATTTGCAGGTGATCGAGAGCGATCAGTACCGTATGCTGGCGGAGGAAAACCGCATCAGCATTCGGCTGCTGGCGCCGCCCCGGGGCTATATTTATGATCGCTTCGGCCGCGATCTGGCCAGCAATCGGCGCAACTACCGCATCGTTCTGGTGCCCGAGGAGGCCGGCGACATCGGGCGGATTCTCGACCGGCTGGCGCAATTCACCGATCTGGACGCGGCGCAGCGGGAAAAAATCCTCGACCAGATCAGCCGTCAGCGCAGCTTTCTGCCGCTTACGGTGGCCGAGAACCTGCCGTGGCAGGCTTTCGCCCAGATCAATATTCGCTCGCCCGATCTGCCCGGGGTGCACCCGGAGGCGGGACAAACCCGCCATTATCCTTTCCCCGAGGCCTTTTGCCACATTGTCGGCTATGTCGGCCCGGTGGCTCGCGACGAGCCGAACGAGGATCCGCTTTTGCAACTGCCGGGGTTTCGGGTTGGCAAATCGGGGGTCGAGCGCACCGCCGATCTGTTTTTGCGCGGCCGCGCCGGGGCCAGCCGGGTCGAGGTCAATGCGCTGGGCCGGGTGATCCGCGAGCTGGCGCATAATCCGGGCGAGCCGGGCGGTGACGTGGTGCTGTCGGTCGATGCCGATTTGCAGCGGTTCGCCGTCCGCCGGCTGGAAGGCAAGAGTGCGGCCGCGGTGGTGATCGACGTGACCAGCGGGGCGCTTATGGTGCTCGCCTCGACCCCCGGGTTCGACCCCAATGCCTTTAATGTCGGGATCCGTTCCGCCGACTGGCAGGCCCTTCTCACAAATCCGCATACGCCGCTGGTCAACAAGGCGCTGGCCGGGCAATATCCCCCCGGCTCCACCTTCAAGATGATCGTAGCGCTGGCCGCGCTCGACGCCGGGGTGGTTACCCCCGGCGAGCGGATTTGGTGCAGTGGTAAGCTCAAGCTGGGCAATCAGATCTTTCATGACTGGAAACGCGGGGGGCACGGTTCGGTCGATATGATCGCGGCGATTGCCCAGTCATGCGACATCTATTTTTATGAAATCGCCCGCCGGGTGGGCATCGAACGGATCGCCGACATGGCGTTTCGCTTTGGCCTGGGGCGCGAGTTGGGCATCGAGATCGGCGGCGAGGCCAGGGGGCTGGTGCCGACGCCGGAATGGAAGCTGGGGGCGGTGGGCGCACGCTGGCAGCAGGGCGAAACCCTGATCGCCGGCATTTGCCAGGGCTTTGTTCTGGCCACCCCTTTGCAACTGGCGGTGATGATGGCGCGGCTGGTCAATGGCGGGCGGGCGGTAACCCCGCGGCTCATGCTGACCGGCGCGCCGCGCCCGGCCACGCCGGAGCAATTATCGGGGCCAGCGCCCGAAATCGGAGTGTCGCAAAGCGCGTTGGCGGTCATAAAGGTGGCCATGGATGCGGTGGTCAACAGTGCGCGAGGCACGGCGCGCGGCGCGCGTCTGCACGGCGTTGCGGCCAATGGCGTAGCGTTGTCGATAGGCGGCAAGACCGGCACCTCGCAGGTACGGCGCATTTCCAAGGCCGAGCGCGATGCCGGGGTGCGCAAAAACAAGGAAAAACCCTGGGAAGAGCGCGACCATGCGCTGTTCGTCGGTTTTGGTCCGGTCGAGACGCCGCGCTATGCGGTGGCAGTGGTGGTCGAACATGGCGGCGGCGGCAGCTCGACGGCGGCGCCGATCGCGCGCGATGTCCTGCGCAAAACCCTGGAGGCCGACCCGATGAGCCGGCCGGTTTACGGGACATCCTCCAAAGGGGAGGACACGGCATGACGCCGGAGCCGCTGTTTGGCCCTAAACGGGCCGATTTGCCGTTCTACCGCAAGCTGCGCGAGGTCCGCTGGTTGGTGGTGCTGGTGATTATCGCCATCGCGGTGATCGGATTCGCCATGCTCTATTCGGTGGCCGGCGGCGACTGGCGGCCGTGGGCACTGCGCCAGGTTATCCGTTTTGCCATCGGCCTAGCCTTGATGCTGGCGGTGGCGGTGGTGCATATCCGGGTGTGGTGGGGGCTGGCCTACCCGATTTATATTGCCGCGCTGATCCTGTTGGTTGTGGTCGAGATCATGGGCGAGATCGGCATGGGGGCGCAGCGCTGGATCGATCTGGGCTTTTTTCTGCTGCAACCCTCCGAGGTGATGAAAATCGCCCTGGTGCTGGCGCTGGCGCGCTATTTCCATAGCCATGAAACCGTGGAAATCCGCCATCTCAAGACCCTGATTATTCCCGCCTTGCTGGTCGCCGCCCCGGTGGCTCTGGTGTTGCGTCAGCCCGATCTGGGCACCGCCCTGCTGATCGCCTTGGGTGGCGCGGGGATGTTTTTTCTCGCCGGTGCGCCGGCGCGCCTGTTCGGCGTCGCCATCGGTTTGGGGCTGGCGGCGATCCCGGTTGGCTGGCAGTTCTTGCGCGACTATCAGAAAGACCGGGTGCTGACCTTTCTGAACCCGGAGAGCGACCCGCTGGGCGCGGGCTATCACATCATGCAGTCGAAAATCGCCCTCGGCTCGGGCGGTTTGCTGGGCCGTGGGTTCTTGCAGGGCACCCAGAGCCATCTCAATTTCCTGCCCGAAAAACAGACCGATTTCATTTTCACCATGCTGGCCGAAGAATTTGGCCTGATCGGCGGTCTGATTCTGCTGGCGCTTTATACTGCGCTGTTTCTCTATGGCGGGGCGATCGGCCTTCAGGCGCGCAACCAGTTCGGCCGTCTGCTCGCCCTGGGGGTGACCCTGACCCTGTTTTTATATGTGTTCATCAATATCGCCATGGTGATGGGGCTGGTGCCGGTGGTTGGCGTTCCCCTGCCACTGGTGTCCTATGGCGGCACCGCGATGCTCACCCTGATGATCGGCATGGGGCTGGTGCTCAGCGTCCATATCCACCGCGATGTCACTATTTCACGCAGCGGCGTGGTGCGTTAGTCCCTAATAGCGGAACTGCTCCATCAGGATCCGCTCAGCCAGATTATGGCCCTCATCGAACAGAATGCGCAGCGACACCGCGCGGTCCTCGTGAATCTCGACCCGCGATACGTCGCGCACCTCGGTCATGTCGGCGACCGCGCTGACCGGCCGTTTGTTGCTTTCCAGAATGTCGAAACACACTCTGGCGCTGTGGGGCAGCACCGCGCCGCGCCAGCGCCGCGGGCGAAAGGCGGAAATTGGGGTGAGCGCCAGCACATCGGCGTCAATCGGCAAAATCGGGCCATGGGCGCTCAGGTTGTAGGCGGTGCTGCCTGCCGGGGTGGACAGCAGAATGCCGTCGCAGATCAGGAGGTCCATGCGCACCCGGCCATCGATGGAAATGCGCAGCTTGGCGGTCTGGCGGGTTTCGCGCAGCAGCGAGACCTCATTGATCGCCAGCGCCTCGTGACGGGCGCCGGCGCTGGTGGTCGCGATCATGCGCAAGGGGTGCAGCACCGCCTGTTCGGCCCGCTCCAGACGCTCCAGCAGGCCGTCGGCGCGATAGTCATTCATCAAAAAGCCGACCGAGCCCCGGTTCATGCCATAGATCGGCGTGCCCTGGTCCATGAAGCGATGCAGGGTTTGCAGCATGAAGCCATCGCCGCCCAGGGCGACGATGACATCGGCCTGCTCGGGCGCGGTCAGGTCGTAGCGCTGGCTCAAATCGGCAAAGGCGGCCTGTGATTCCGGGCTGTCGCTGGCGATCAGGGCGATTTTCGGGCTGCTCATCAGTCAGCCGCCGGTCACGCTCATATGCCGCGCTACCGCCGGGCGGCGCTGGGTGCGGTCGATAATGAAATCATGGCCTTCCGGCTTGCGCGCGATGGCCTCGTCGATCGCCGCCTCCAGGGTGGCATCGGAGTTGCTGTTGCGCAAGGGGGCGCGCAAATCGGCGGCGTCATTCTGGCCCAGGCACATATAAAGCGTACCGGTGCAGGTCAGCCGCACCCGGTTGCATGAGGCGCAAAAATTATGGCTCAGCGGGGTGATAAAGCCGACGCGCCGGCCGGTTTGCTCCACCGTCACATAGCGCGACGGGCCGCCGGTGGCATAATCGCTTTCGGCAAAGCTCCAGCGTGTCTCAAGGTGCTGGCGGACCTCGCTCAGCGGCAGGTAATATTGGGTGCGGTCACCGTCGATATCACCCATCGGCATGGTTTCGATAAAGGTCAGATCAAAGCCGTTGTCGCCGCACCAGGCGACCATGTTATCCAGTTCGTCATCATTGACGCCGCGCAGCGCTACGGTGTTGATCTTGATCGCCATGCCGGCTTTTTTGGCGGTCATGATGCCGTCCATCACCTGCTCGAAGCGGCCCCAGCGGGTGAGCTCGGCGAATTTGTCGGCCTTGAGGGTGTCGAGCGAGATATTGATGCGCCGCACACCGCACGCATAGAGCTCGTCGGCGAAACGGGCGAGCTGGCTGGCGTTGGTGGTCAGGGTCAGCTCCTCGAGCCCGCCAGCGCCGATGCGCGCGCCGAGCGAGCGAAACAGCCCCATGATGCCGCGCCGCACCAGCGGCTCGCCGCCGGTGATGCGCAGCTTGCGCACCCCCTTGCGAATGAAGGCGGCGCACAGCCGGTCGAGCTCTTCGAGGGTCAAAAGCTCGCGTTTGGGCAGGAAGGTCATGTCCTCGGCCATGCAATAGGTGCAGCGAAAATCGCAGCGGTCGGTCACCGAAACGCGCAGATAACTCACATGGCGTCCAAAGGGATCGATCATTGTCATGGCGGTTCACTCTTTTACCGGCGCCGTGTCGGGCGGAACAAAAGCCTCCGGCGCATCGCCGGGCATAGTCTCAACATAGAGCGATTGACTGGGGAAGGCAAAAGCCGATCCCGCCTCCTCGACAATCTGCTTGATCCGGTAGGCCAGTTCTTCCTTTATTTTCAGCCACTCGCCCCAGTCGGTGGTCCTGGTGAAACAATAGAGCATGATGTCGATCGAGGAGTCGGAAAACTGATCGATGCGCACAAAGGTCGAGACCTCGGGCGGCGTGGCGAAATCCTTGCTGGTCAGCACATAGTCTTCGATCGCATCGCGAATGTGGCGCAACTGGGCCACTGTAGTGCGATATTCAACCCCGATCTTCCAATAGATGCGCCGGTGGGTCATGGCGGAAAAATTGGTCACCGCGCTGTCGGACAGCTCGCTGTTGGGCACATGCACCGGCGCCTTGTCGAAGCGGCGTACCACGGTTGAGCGAAAACCGACGTTTTCCACCGTGCCTTCGACCACGCCGTCGACCAGAATCCAGTCGCCACGGCTGAAGCGGCGCTCGGCGATGATCAAAATGCCGGCGATCAGGTTCTTGAACAGATCCTGCGCGCCCAGCGCCACGGCGACGCCGAACAGCCCCAGCCCGGCGAGCAGGGGGGCGACCTGAATGCCCCAGATTTCCAGAATGGTGGCGCCGCCGATGAAGGCAAAGGATAATTTGACCGCCTTGATCAGCCAGTCGAGCATCACTTTAGTGAATACCCGGTTGAGCCGGCCAAGCAGGAAAGACAGTGGCTCGACAATGCTGTAAAGCCCCCAGAAAATCGTATAGGCGATCAGCGAGCGCACCAGTTTCGCCGCGCCCAGCGCCATGGTGTCGCTCAGATCAAGATATTCGGCGGCGAAGAATACTCCCACAACCACCGGCACTAGGCGCATTGGATTTTCCAGCGCCTCGATGATCTTGTCGTCAATCTCATTGTGGGTTCGCTGGGTCCAGCGCTTCAGCGTCGCCATGATAAAGCGGGTGAACAGGCGCCGGGCCAGCAGAAAGCCGGCGAAAATCGCCACGGCGATCGCCAGGCGGCCAATATCCACGCCATAAAGGCCATGCTCCCAGACATCGACAACCAGCCGCCAGAACGCGCGCAGTGTTTCCATTTTACCTGTGCTCTGTTAGAGATCGGGTGGCTAACTTAATCAAATTGGGAGACGGCGACAATGGGGCTGATCGGCGGGAAATTTGGTGCGGGGCAGGCGGTCAGGCGGGTGGAGGATGTGCGCCTGCTTACCGGGGCGGGTTTTTTTACCGATGATCGCTCGCTGCCCGGCCAGGCCTATGCCTGGGTGGTGCGCTCGCCCCATGCCCATGCGCTGATCACTGGCATTGACATTGCCGAGGCGGCTCGAGCCCCGGGGGTGCTGGCGGTGTTCACCGCCGCCGATCTGGCCGCCGACGGGGTGGGGGTGCTGGCTTGCGGCGTGGCGCTGGAAAACCGCGACGGCACGCCGCGCGCCGATACCCCGCGCCCGGTGCTGGCCGACAAGAAGGTACGCTTTGTCGGCGATCCGGTGGCGCTGGTGGTGGCTGATAGCTTGTATCAGGCGCGCGATGCCGCCGAGCTGGTCGAGGTCGATTATGAGCCGCTCGAGGCGGCGGCGAGCCTGCCGGCGGCGATGGCCGCCGACGCGGTGCAAATCTGGGATGACGCCCCGGGCAACCTGTGTTTCGACTGGGCGCAGGGCGACGAGGCGGCGGTCGAGAAAGTCTTCGCCAGGGCGGCCCATGTCACCCAGGTTGATCTGGTGCACAACCGGGTGGCGCCCAGCGCCATGGAGCCGCGCGCGGTGCTGGCCGAGCATGACCGCCAGAGCGGGCGCTATACGGTCTATGCGCCCACGCAAGGGGCGACCGGCGCGCGCGATGCCGTGTGCGGCGTGCTGGGGGTGGGGCGCGAAAAGCTGCGCTTTGTCACCGGTGACGTCGGCGGCGGCTTCGGTATGAAGGCGATGACCTATCCCGAGATGGTTTTGATGCCCTGGGCGGCGCGCCGGCTGGGCCGGCCGGTGAAATGGACCGCCGGTCGCGATGAATCCTTCCAGGAAGACACCCATGGCCGCGATCTGCAGGTCACCGTGGAACTGGCGTTTGACGATCAGGCGAAAATTCTTGCCATGCGGGCGGTCTCGCACGCCAATCTGGGGGCCTATCTGTCGGATGTCGCCCCTTTCATCGCCACCTCGGCCGGCGGCCGGCTGTTGGGCGGGGTCTACAAGGTGCCCGAGCTGTTTTTTGCGGTGCGGGGCTATGTGAGCAACAGCGCCCCGGTTGATGCCTATCGCGGCGCCGGGCGGCCCGAGATAGCCTATAATGTCGAGCGCGCGCTCGATGTGGCGGCCGGTGAGCTGGGGCTGACCCCCGATGAAATCAGGCGGCGCAATTTCATCACTCCGGCGGACATGCCCTACCGTCATCCGTTCGGCTTTACCTTTGATTCGGGCGATTATCAGCGCAATCTCGATCAGGCGCTGGAGGCTGTCGGCTGGGCCGATTTTCCGGCCCGCCGGGCGGCGGCGCAAGCGCGCGGCCGGCGGCGCGGCATCGGCCTGGCCTATTATATCGAAAGCACCCTGGGGGCGACCCGCGAGCGCGCGCAAATCCGTTTTGTGGCTGGCGGGCGCATTGAGGTCACGGTGGGCACCCAGTCCAACGGCCAGGGCCATGAAACCGCCTTCGCCCAGGTTCTGGCCGCCCGGCTGGAAATTCCCATCGAGCGGATTAGCGTCATTCAGGGCGATTCAGATGCGGTTGGCACTGGCGGCGGCACCGGCGGGTCGCGTTCGTTGCAAATGCAGGGTAACGCCACTGTGATCGCCGCCGAGGCGGTGATCGAAAAGGGCCGGGCGCTGGCCGCCAATCTGCTCGAGGCGGCCGCGGCGGATATCGACTATGGCGAGGGGCGCTATCGCATCGTCGGCACCGACCGTACGGTTGATCTGTTCGCGGTGGCCGAGGCGGCGGGCGAGGGCGGTCTCGATGAGGAAGGGGTCTATCAGGGCGAGGCCTCGACCTTTCCCAATGGCTGCCATGTCTGCGAAGTGGAGATCGACCCCGACAACGGCGCGCTGACGATTATAAGATATACCGTGGTTGATGATTTCGGTGTGGTGCTGAACCCGGCGCTGGTCGCCGGTCAGGTTCATGGCGGGGTGGCCCAGGGGCTGGGTCAGGCGCTGATGGAGCACTGCATTTATGACGAGGACAGCGGCCAACTGGTCACCGGCTCGTTCCTTGATTACGCCCTGCCGCGCGCCCGTGATCTGCCGATGATCGATTTCGCCTATAACCAAGTGCCCTGCGCCACCAACCCGATGGGGGTCAAGGGTTGCGGCGAGGCCGGCACCATCGGCGCCCTGCCCAGCGTAATGAACGCGATCAGCGATGCGCTGGATGGCGCCCATGTCGACATGCCGGCGACGCCCGAACGGCTGTGGCGCGCCGCGCGCCGCCGGGCTTGAGTTTTATTCGCCATAAAGCCAGGCGAATTCGGCCGTCAGCTTTTGCTGCTGTTCGCTCACGAAGCGCTCGAAGGCCTCGCCGGTGCACGGCCGGTGCTCGCCCCGGGCATAGGCCTGGGCCATATAATGATAAATGACCGCATTCATCCGGTTGGCGATGAAATTATTGACGGTCTTGATCACCTTGCCCGGCGATCCGACGACCACCGAATTATCGGGAATGATGGTGCCGGGTTTCAGGAAGCTGTTGCCGCCGATGATGCAGTTGTCGCCGATCACGCAGCCATCCATGATGGTGGAATTGATGCCGATCAGGCAATTGTCGCCAATGGTGCAGCAATGGATGGTGCAATGATGGGTGATCGAGCAATAGTCGCCGATGATGGCGCCAAATTCGGGCACCGTGTGCAGCATCACGAAGTCCTGAACATTGGAAAAGCGACCGATGCGCACCTCGGCGCATTCCGAGCGAGCCACCACATGGGGCCACAGGCTGGCCCCCGGGGCCACGCTGACCTTGCCATAGAGCAGGACGCTGGGGTGGATGAAGGCGGGGTTGTCGAGATGGATCTGGGGGCCGAAATCAGGCATGACGAGACTCCTTGGCAAAGCGCGGCGATGGGCATAGCCTATCCTTTTTCCGGGAGGAATACGACATGACGCAAGCGCGTGAGCATGAACTTTTGCTGTCCATCGTCGGGCCCGACCGGGTTGGGCTTATTTCCGCGATTACCGCCCGGCTGTTCGATCTGGGGATCAATCTGGCCGACACCAGTTTTTCGGTGCTCGGCGCGGGCTGTGAATTTACCGGGGTGGCCCTGGCCCCGGTAGAGCTGGATGCCGAGACCGTGGAGCGCGAGCTGGCCGGGCTGCCGGCTCTGGCCGAGGCCGAGGTTCGGGTCAGCCGTTTTGGCTTTGGCGCTGAAGGTGGCGGGCAGGCCAATTACCGCATCGAGGTGGAAGGCGGCGACCGCCCGGGGCTGGTCGCCCGGTTGACCGAGGCGTTTATCGAATTTGACGCCAATGTGGTGCGCATGACCTGCACTCGGGTGCCGCTGCGCGGCGGCGAGGCAGCCTATGTGACCAGTTTTGCGGTGGCGATCCCGCCGGCGCGGGCGCAGGCCTGTCTGGCGGCGGTGCGCAATACGGCAGGTCAGTTGCAACTGGAATGCGCGTTCCGCGAGATTTAAAGCGGCCCGTTTCAGATGGTTTCAGGATTGGCTGGCGGCGGTGTGGGGACGCCGCTTTGCGCGTTGTTTTGCGCCACCTTGGTTTTCAGGGTTTCGATCAGGCCGTCAACCCCGCTTTTGTCCGCCAGCGCCGAAAATTCGGCGCGTTTCTCAATCGCCATGCTGATGTTCTCAACCGCCAGATCGATCACCTTGTAGTGGCCCTTGACCAGCCGCACCCGCCATTGCAGGGCGATCGGCTGGCCATCATCGCCAACCACGGCGGCATCGACCAAAATGTCTCTTTTGCCTGCCGCAGTAGCCTTGCCCACCTCGATATGCTGGTCGGTATAGCCGACCAGGCGCTTGCTCAATTCGCTGAGAATGAATTGCTCGAACACAGCGGCGAATTCGCGGCGCTGCGGCTTGGTCGCCGTGCGCCAGAAGCGCCCCAAGACGAAGCGGCTGACATATTTCATCCACATGCCTTCGCGGATCAGGTCGGAGACCTGCTGTTGCCGCTGCGCCGCGTCGATTGCAGGATCTTTGAGGATGGCGACGGCGCGCTCGGAAAGATCAACAATAAAGGCGCGCGCCTGTTCGAGATCGCCCGGGGAAGCCTCGGCGCGCGCGCCGGGGGAAAGCAGGATGGCGAACACCATCAAAAGGACAGGAGAAAGCGAGCGAAGCCAGGTCATGATTATCAAAGTCCGATGGTTGAATTCCGACGGGCTCTAGAATAGTCGTTCCCGCCGCCGGTGCAATGATTTCGCGGCAAGGCGCACGAAACTGTTACAGACCAAAGCAAACCGCCGCTTCCCGGGGGGAGGCGGCGGCTCATAAAACCGGTGGAAAACACCAGAGTTATTTGGTCACTTCTTCCAGATAGGCGAGCAGGTCATCACGCTGTTCCTGTTTCCTCAGGCCCGGGAAAGTCATCTTCGTGCCGGGAACCAGCGCCTTCGGCTTGGTGATGAATTTCTCGAAATTTTCGGGGTTCCAGGTGATCGCGGCCTTTTTCATCGCTGCGGAATATTTATAGCCTTCATGGGTGCCCGAGACGCGGCCGAACAGCCCGTGAAGATTGGGACCGATCTTGTTCTTGCCGCCGGCCTCGACCGTGTGGCACACCTTGCATTTGTTGAACACCTTTTTACCCTTGGCGGCATCGCCGGCCCAGGCGCCGGTGGCGCTCGCGGCAATCAGACTGGCGGCGGCCAGCACGATGAAGCTTTTGTTCATTCCAGTTTCCCTTTCAATCACCAGCTTTCCAGCGTGGCTAATGTCTCCTTGCGCCGTGGTTTACCATACCCGGCACAGCATGAAAAGCGCACAATGTGCCCTTGATCGTCAAGAGGATTTTACACGGAAACTCTGAATATCTCCTGAACGCACCCGGGCCAGATAGCTGGCCAGATCGCGTTTGACCTCGGGCGCCATGAGGTAAAGGCCGATAACATTGGGAAAGGCCATGGCGAAAATCATGGCGTCGGAGAACTCGACCACCGCGCTAAGCTGAATCGAGGCGCCAAGTACCACTGCCAGACAGAACAGGCTTTTATAGACCAGCGAGGTGCGCCGGGTTTCGCCGAACAGATAGGTCCAGGCCCGCTCGCCATAATAGGACCAGGTGATCATGGTCGAAAAGGCGAACAGAATGACCGCAACCAGCAAAACATAGGGAAACCAGCCGATGACCGAGGAAAAAGCGCTCGAGGTAATGGCGATGCCGTCGCTGCCATTGGCGTAGGTGCCGGTAATCACGATTACCAGCGCGGTCATGGTGCAGACCACAACGGTGTCGATAAAGGGTTCCAGAAGGGCGACCAGCCCTTCGGTGATCGGCTCGTTGGTGCGCACCGCCGAATGGGCGATGGGCGCCGAGCCGATGCCGGCTTCATTGGAAAAGGCGGCGCGCCGGAAGCCGATGATCAGCACGCCGACAAAACCGCCAGCCACCGCGTCGGGGTTGAAGGCGCCGTGCAGAATGGCGCCAAAGGCGGCGGGGATATCGTGAAAATGAACCCCCAGGATCACCAGCGCGGCGACCACATAAATGCCGCACATCGCCGGCACCAGCTTGTCGGTGACCCGGGCGATCGAGCGAATGCCGCCGATGATCACCAGCCCGGTCAGCACCGCGAACAGGGTGCCGAACAGCCAGCCCTGGTTAAAGCCGGTCATGTCGTGAAATTGCTGGAATGCCTGGTTGATTTGGAACATGTTGCCGCCGCCGAACGATCCGCCGATGGTCATCAGGGCGAACAGGGCTGCCAGCGCCTTGCCGGGTTTGGCCAGCCCGCGTTTGGCCAGCCCGCGGCTGAGATAATACATCGGCCCGCCCGAGACCGTGCCGTCGCCGTTGATGCGGCGGTATTTCACCGCCAGGGTGCATTCGACGAATTTGGTCGACATGCCGACCAGCCCGGCCAGGATCATCCAGAAGGTCGCCCCCGGCCCGCCCATGGCGATGGCGATGGCGACGCCGGCGATATTGCCCAGCCCCACGGTGCCCGACAGTGCGGCGGACAGCGCTTGAAAATGGGTAACCTCGCCGCTGTCGGCCGGGTTTTCATAATCGCCGCGCACGATGCGCAGCGCCTGGGTAAAGCCGCGAAAATTGATGAACCCCATATAGACCGTGAAAACACAGGCCGCCGCCAGCAGCCAGATCAGCACCAGCGGAACTGCCACGCCGTTAATCTGGATGGCGTAAAAAATTGTGCTGCTTACCTTCTGGGCGATGGGATCGATGGCGTCATTGATCGCCTGGTCGATCGAACGCGCCGAGGCGGCGGGCGCGATCAGCGCCAAAAAGCCCAGGGTGGCGAAAAACTTTCTCACAATCGAACCTCTTGAGCCGTGAACAACACCATGAAGGGGGGGATTTCAGGGGACCAGGGTGATCGGTGTCGGGCAGGCCTGGGCCAGGGCATTGGCGGTGCTGCCGAACATCAGCGCCGCCAGCTTTGAATGGCCGGTGCGGCCGATAAAGGCCTGGGTGGCGGCTTTTTCCTCGATTACCTCGCACAGCACCGGGGCGACCGCGCCGTGACGGATGATGTCTTCGTGGGCGAGGGGGGGCAGCCCCGGTTTTTCGAGCCGTTCAGCCGCCGGCGCCATGATGTGATCGCGCGCCCGGGCGATTTCGGTCTCGCGCATCTGGTGGCGGATGGCGAGGTCCTCGGGGGTCATGATGGCGTAGCGCGACCATTCGATGACATGAACAAGGACCAGCGAGGCATTCATCGCCCGGGCTTGTCGGGCGGCCAGGTCAAGCGCCCGGCCGGCGGCCTCGCTGCCGTCCAGCCCGATCACGTAAAGCTCTGTCATCATCAGCCTTTTCTTGCCATCGTGGGCCGTCATGCTATCGGCATGGGCGGATCAAGACAAGAGCCGCGCTTTGGGCAAAAGCCGCGCTTTGGGCAAAAAAGACGACCCGCACGGAGAGTGCAGGCCGCCAGGGTCAGGAACGAACCGATCAATAGCGCGATTTCGCCGTCTTGCGATATTCTTCGGGCATGAAGAACAGATGGTCCTGGTCATCGCCCATGGTGGCATGGCAGGCGACACAGAACTCGACATTCTTGGCGCCCTTGCCCTTGGTGGTGCCATAGACCGTGCCATCGGGCATGATCATCGAATAACGCCAATTGCCGCTGGCCTTGTTAAATCCCCGCGACATCTTTTCCATGGTGAACAGCGGCCCCGGGCTGACGGCGCCATCGGCCGATACCGTAAAGCTGTCTTTTGCCAGATAGGAGCCCCGGGGCAGACGGCCGGCTTTTTCGAACTTGCCATAGTGCCGGGCTTTTTTGTTGGCGTAGTTGTTGACAAAGCGATTGCCATGGGTGGCCGACTGGTAGGGCGACGTTATAGCGGTTCCACGAGCGATAGCGGCTCGCCACCTTGGCCCCCGATTTGGCGTAGCCGGCCGACATCCTGGCGGTGATGCAATTATAAGCGGCCTCCGCTTCGGCATTGCTCAGCGCAATATCAACCGCGCCGGCGCCGCAAGGATTGCACGGGTTGCAGGGATTTTTCGCCGCGCAAGGGTTCTTCGCCGCACACGGGTTCATCTTCATTTTCTTGGCGGCGCACGGGTTGCACGGATTGTGCATCATTTTCATTTTCTTGGCGGCGCAGGGGTTACACGGATTGTGCATCATTTTCATTTTCTTGGCGGCGCACGGGTTGCACGGATTGTGCATCATTTTCATTTTCTTGGCGGCGCACGGGTTGCACGGGTTGTGCATTTTCATCTTTTTGGCCGCGCACGGGTTGCACGGATTGTGCATCATCTTCATCTTCTTGGCGGCGCAGGGATTGCATGGATTGGCGCGCGCCAGACGTGGCACCAGGCAGCCACTGCCCGCGGCCTTCTTGGCGGCGCAGGGGTTCATCTTCATTTTCTTGGCGGCGCACGGATTGCAGGGATTGCACGGGTTGCAGCCTTTCATTTTTCGGCCGGCGCACGGGTTGCGCGTCGCGCAGGGGTTTGCGGCCCGGGCGGCGGCGAGGGGGGCGCGGGGTGCGATGCTAACCGCGGCAGTTATGGTCGCGACGCCCAGCGCCACCGGGACGACGGCGGTTGAAAGAAGTTTGCTTTGAAAGGTTCTCATTTTCCCCATCCATGGTTGTTCAGCATAAGCGCCGGTCTGTAAAATAGCCCTGACTGCGGATTAGAATGAATCACAACCAATAACGAATCTGTGATTGGAAAATGCTGTCGTCCGGCAAACCGGGGCATGATATGAATCAGCAGGGAGGGCCCGATGGTTGATTTCACCGCGTTGGACGACTACGAATTGCGCGCCATGCAGGCCGCGGGCGAGGAGATTCTCACCTGTTATCGTGTCCTGGAGCGCATCGACACCAATATTGTCGCCGAGGTTCTCGCCGGCAGCGGGACATTTTATGAATATGATCATTATCCCGACGGGGACGTTTACGACCGGGTGACCCATGCGCAATATTATTATCACGCCCACCGCGAAGAGAGCGGCGAACACGGCCATTTCCACACCTTCATCCGGCGTGAGGGCATTCCCAGGGCGATCAGGCCGGTCCGTTTGCATCCGGCCAGTCCGCAAGGCGATACGATCTGCCATCTGGTGGCGATTTCGATGGACGCCTACGGCTTTCCGACCGGGTTATTTACCACCAACCGCTGGGTAACCGATGAAACCTGGTACAAGGCGCCAGACGTGATCGCGCTGCTCGACCGGTTCCTGATTGATCACACCTTTCCCAATTGGGCGGTCAACCGCTGGATTGGCGCCATGCTCAGGCTGTTCCGGCCGCAGATCGAGGACTTGCTGCACGCGCGTGACGTCGCGATTGAGGACTGGCAGGCGCGCCGCGGCGCCGGGGATGTGTTCGAGGACCGGGCGCTCGACATCACCTCGCAGATCGCCATATCGGTCGACGATCAAATGGCGCAGATCAAGGCTGCTCTTGGCTAGCGGACCTCAGCCGCTTGTAAAGCGCGCGGGCGGCGGCCGCGTCCCGGAACGCCCCGCCCACCGCCAGCGCCCGGCTCACCAGGATTTCGGCTTCCGGCCGCCGGCCCAGGGCCTTGAGCGCCACCGCGGTATGATAAAGGATCACCGGGTCATCGGCATGCAGCAGAGTGGCGTCGCGCAACAGCGCCAGGCCGCGCTTGGGCTCACCCTGGCCGATCAGCAGCCACGCCAGGGTGTCCAGGACCGCCGGCGCCCGGGGAAATTTCTCATAGGCGCGCTGCGCCAGGGCCAGCGCCCGGGGGTCACCGGTCTCGCCATAAGCCCAGGCCAGATTGTTCAGCGTAAATACGCTTTCCTCTCCCGCCGCGCACAGCGCCTCGAGCACCCCAAGGGCGCGCTGGGGGTCATG
>Ga0114931_10000308_pt1 | contig 57447 bp, 63 predicted proteins | sample 2SBtaG_FD_89579 | JGI IMG/M metagenome (GOLD analysis project Ga0114931, IMG submission 89579) | Deep subsurface microbial communities from Kolumbo volcano to uncover new lineages of life (NeLLi) - 2SBTROV14_V59a metaG | ecosystem: Environmental > Aquatic > Marine > Volcanic | place: Kolumbo... | reverse complement strand
TGGCATTGACATATAACTCTGATTTAGTAATAAGATTCCAACTTTTTGTCTAAGCTCTTTCTTTCCAAGAAGTCTAGCAACTCTCTTTGTAAGTCGTTTCAATGCTTTGGCGTGTTTACCCATGGATTTGTCTCCATCTTCGACGTCATAGGCAAGTTCTTCTCGTGACATCGTGTTGCCGATAGAATCCATGAAAATAAAGCAATCAAGATCAGACACGTCGATAACAGTGTCGTTACCTTCGTCGTCTTCAATAACAATTTTACCCGTTCGAATATCATTTAAAATCCTCTCCATGAAACTGTAGGCTTGATCTAATGTATCTGCATGAATTACTAGCATGGCCTCAGTGTCAGCACCCATGTATTTTTCTAATCGATCAAATGAAAATTTATGTTCAGTTAGAATTAAAATTGGCAAAATACCTTGTTTCTGTGCTGCCGCAATGCCTTGCATCAATAATGTTGTTTTTCCTGCATTAGGCTTTCCATAAACATGTGTGATGTTACCCACTGGTAAGCCAGGGAGACCAATCACATCGGAAATTGCTTTAGGAAGTTCTAACCACTTGCTAACCTGAACTGCTGCTTTAGTGTCTTTATCTGGAACGTAACTTACGGCCTCTTGATATTGATGATTAATATGTTTATTAAAAGCTCTTGCAATATTTTTGATCTTTGATAGACCTTCAGATTTTTCTGGTTCTGATTTAATAACTTTAATTGGACTTTTTTTGGCCATTCTCAACCTCTTCGCCTGTTTTGACGTCTATCTCGGTAATTTCTGTTTTTATTTTTCCATGTATTTTCACATTTGCATATAACTCAAGCTTTACAACCGCTAAGCCTCTAGCATCTACTTTAAACTCTACGGATCGGGCGTATGGGACCTTCTTTCCATCGATTAGGACTTGGGTATTTGCCCCTGTCATAATTCTACCGCCTATTAGCTCTTCTTTACGCTGCCTAATTTCTACTAATGGAAATTCTGTTTTATCCATGATAACTTTCTTCTATTTTTCCAAACACTTTAACTGGAACAACTTGACATGCTATATCAAATTTTGCTCCATGAATAGTATATACATTTGTATTAGGTTTGCGACATCGAAAGATTTTTGTTACCATAAATTTATTGCCTTGTTTGCTGACTTCTCCAATTACTAAATTATACGGCATTCCTTCTTTGATTGCAAGCTTTATATAAATAGGATTTTTATAACTGGGTATCAAGATTCTTCCAAATGTTTGAGATTTAAAGTAAAAGTTAAATCCATTCACAATTTTGAAGCTAAACTTAGTAAATACCGCTTTAAGATATTTAATAATATCAAATTTAGCATGTAATACCTCCATCTGAATTGCATTTACAAATTGAAAAGTATCCCCCACATTAATCTTTCTATATTGTAATTTTTTAACTTCCATTAATCTATTAATTCCTTTCGAAAATTAGCTGCCAAATCTTTAAGTGACTCATGGCGTTGATAAAATGCTTTTACAATCATCTTAAGGTCCAAAAGTTCAGCCCTTGCATCTACTAATTCAACCCTAAGTTGTTGAACGTTCTCATCAAGATCTACATAAGATTCTATATCTTTGACCGTCATTTTCTTTTCATTATTTTTGGCCTGAGAATATGCTCTCGCTTCTGCAGTTCTAAGTTTAAGCTCTATGGCATCTGTCTTTCGACTAGCTCTGACTTCCAAACGCGACCATTTACGAAATTTTAATGGTTGGTCCATAATTTCTTCATTAAGATGTTCATCTTCAATGTAAAGTTCACTTTCTACATCAATATCATCAGTGATTAATTCTTTTTTACTTTGAAATTTCTTATTTGATTTCTTCATTATACCTCCAATTAAATTTTACCAAAATGCTCTTCTGGAATATATTCCTGCCATTGGTTAAGTCGATCTTTGTGGATAAAGATCTTATCCATCTTCTCAGATACCTGAAATGGAGGTGTCGCACCCACTTCATTATAATGAACATTGTACCAAAGAACTTTTAGCTCTATTCCGTTTTCAACAGGCATTTGTTCTAATACAAAAATAGCTGCATCTTTACCATTCTCATGTTTATAAAGTGTATACGGTTTAAAGGCCATTTTCTTCTTTCCTTTTAGTTCTTTTAATCCAACTTTCAATTCTCGCAAAACTTACAGGATAATAACCATTTGCAGGAACTCCAATATCAAATTGACGTTTACATATTTGTTCACTTTCCTTTCTTTCAGGACGAGAATGAATATGTCCATGCAAATGAAATTGTCCTTCATTTGAGAATGTAAATTTTTCGTAACTTGCATGTCCCTCTCCGTGCCAGTTCTCTTTACCAGTAGAGCCTCTCATTTTACCTGTATCCTCTCTTGGCAATCCTAAAAGTGGACAATGGCTGAGCGTAACTCGCTCACCTGCAATCCACAGCACCATGCCATGAAGCACTGCATCAAAGCCTACATTATGCATTGCGTTAATGCCTTTATCGTGGTTGCCTAAAATCAAAATTTTGGTCCCATTAAGTCCCTTAATTATCCCTTCAAGAATAGCCCCCTTACAAAGCCCCATATCCCCCAGGAAGTACGTAATCCCATCCTCAGGGACATTGGCATTGAATCTCATAGTCAGGGCCTCATGCATGTGTTTAAGGTCCCTGAATGGCCTCTCATCAAATCTCAGGACGTTCTGGTGCCCTATATGCCAGTCTGATGTGAAAAATATCCTTTTGAGTTCAGATTTCATCGAAGATGTGCCGCCCCATATACGGCTATTCCAGTTACTACGATCCCCAACGTGAAATAAAGCCACTTATTACGATCTTTAAGTCTATCAATAGTATTGACGCGGTCTTCCAGTCTAATGCTGACATCCATCCACGATTGAATGCGTTCATGAGATTTGTCTAAAGCTAAATCCTTAAGTTCTAAAGCCTTTTCAAGTGCTTCAACTTGTTGAGTCTTGAGTTCTAATTTTTTAACAGTTTGGCCCACTTTAATATGACAATCCTTTGTATAAGTGTAACTTCCATTGGCATTTTTGGTGATGTCTTTTGAAAAATCACATGCAAAAGCAGGCAAACTACTTAGATTTAAAATAAGAATCAGATTTAGAACTTTTTTCATTCTTTTCTCCCAATGGTTTGCCAGTTTTACAGTCTATTTGCTTAGCATTCTTGTTATATAGCATTCGATTTAATTCTCGTGGAGACATAAGTCTTTTAAATGGAAAAAACAAAACAATTCCAGAAATGACATAATTAGGACCTCTTAGTCCTGTGATTTGAAACGTAGTAAGTTGCTTGGGGATCACAAAACATTCTCCTACAAGATGGCCCCTATGGCCCAACTTATATTCTAAAAGCCCAGTTTTAACTCCTAAAAATAGAATTACAGAAATTGCTACCGCAAGCATGCCCTTTTGGATCTTTGTCTTTAATGAGTTTTTCTTCCCTCTCACGGTTTTTTTCATATTCATAATCTCTCTGTGTAATCGGAGGATTTACTAAAGGCTTTGTCCAACGATCTTTATATTCTTTAGTCTTCTTTTTTGTTCCAGTTTTCATCTTTTCCGACATTATTTGCATTTTCTCCCAATTGCGCCGCTTTAGCACGCATGTTTTCTGCTTCTAAGTTAAGTTTTTCTTCTTCAGTTTGCAAAACGTGATCCTTTTCTTGAGCTTCATTGCTCATCTTACGTGCTGAGCCAATTAAGTATTCCAAAATCAGATCTTTAAAAAAGATTATAAACACTAATGGCAATAAAAGCAAGAATAATAGCTTGTTGCTATTCCAAAGATTTTTGATCCAATTATCCATTAAGCCTCCTTACGTCTAGCCAACCATTCCTTAATACTATTGGTCAAATGCTCTCCGATATTTCCTGCAAAATACGCAGGAACTGTAATTGTCAGAACTTTACCATAAGTAGGGCCATCGATAAATCTAGTGTATACTGCTATAGTTCCCAAAATCAATGCTAAAATACAAATTACTAACTTTCGAAATCCATTAAGAAATGAGAGTAAATCTCTAAGCCATCTTGCCATTACCATTTTAATTCTCCAATTCTTTTGATCATCGTGTTCTTTTCATACCTTCAATCACAATTTCTGCCTGATAAATTGCGTCATCTAACGCATTGTGATGTGTTCCTAGCCTTTTTACATTTCCACCATCAAATACATATTCTTTAAAAGTTCTAAGATCTCGAATATTCCAAAACTCCCAAGGGGTATCCATTCCATAAAAGGAAAAAAGATCATCCAAGATAGTAATATCAAAATTGGAACCATTACCCCAAGGCTTGACGGCCTTCTTATTACTATACATATTAATAAAATCCACAAATTTTTCAAGAATTAACTTAGAATCACGAGCATTCTCGTTAAATACCGTTTTGGCTGCATTAGCCTGACTCATCCACCATTTGATGGTGGCACCATCTACTTGTCTACCTTGATCAATTTGCTGTTCCACATCTAGAATCTCATAGTATTTATGCTTTATGCCTGTTTGATCAAAAAATACTGCCCCAATACTAATTACCGGACAAGCTGCCGTGGTTCCCAAGGTTTCTAAATCAATCATCAAATTCATATCATCTCCTACGGCTTATACATTTCAAACAAGCTTTTCCTAAGTCTATTTTTTGCTGATATGCCAAGTGGTGCAAGCACTTTTTCGTACTTCTCAATAATTGCCCAACATTCTGTTTTGGTAAGTTTATGAATCTTCTCTTCATTAACTTCAATTTCGATAAAGGTATTCCGCTTACCTTTATCATCAATGACTGTATAATAAGGCAATGTGGCATCTTCGAATCTATAAATTTGGACATGTTTTGTTATGGTGAAACTACGCTTAAATCCCAAACTTTCAATAAAAGCCTCAACAGTTTCTTTAGAATTATTATCAACTCTAAGATTAAATTCTTTTCGAATAATGTTATTGGCATCCGAGAGCTTACATTTGGTGGTAAGTTCGGCCCGTTTTTGTTTCTTATCATCTGAGAATCTATACCTAACGAACTCATAATCCATATCTTTTGATGGAGGACGAGTAAAATATATATCATCAGAATCTACTGCAATCCATTCTTTCAGATCAAAGTCTTTCTGTCCTTTTAAACCAGATACTAATAATTTCCATTCATCAAGCTTAGAAGCATCAAGTCTAAATTTAACTTCGACTTCATGAAACTCTAAAGTCTTGTTATCTGTTTCTTGTTCCATATATAAATCCAGTTTTCTTGGCCGAAGCCGCTTTCTTCCCAGATCTAGGTGGTAAATCAAGTTTTAAAACTTTCTTTTTAAAATCTTCTAAACTTCCATCATTTTTAATGATGCACTCTTTGGGAAGTAATTCTTTTATTTTTAAAACTTCAAGTTCTGACTCATGAGTGGCCTCTGCTAAATGAGCTTCCGCTTCTGGACGTTCGATATAATATACTTTTAAGGAATCTCCATAGTTTTTTAAAAGAAATTTATATTCATTTAAGAATCGAGTATCTGTCACACAATATAGTTCTCCTTTTCGATACTTAGTCACTCGCTCCGGGCTAAAAGCAGCCTCTACATGCCAGTTTGGATACACTAGATTGCGAATAAAATCTGTTCCCACTTGTTGTAGGATCTCCCGTGGTTTAGTGAATTGTCTATTCTCCAAACCAGATACTGTCACTCGGTCAATATTATATTTTAATAAGCCCGTAACTGGATCTAGTTCTGGAACATATTTTGGAAGCTCTTGTTTAATAAGTCTTAACTTAGTTCGATCCAAGATTTCAATAGTTTCAAATGGTTTCTCTTTAAGAATTGGATCATTCATGAATTTAGCAGGATATCTAAATACTTTTGCACAAATTTCCTTTAAAGGTCCTGCAAAACTAATTTTAGATCGTGATTTTTTTGCTTGATATAGCATTGATGCTGCTGAATCTTTTCCACATCCTTTAGGCCCCACAAATAATACTAATCTCATTTGGATCTCCTCTGATCTACAACTTCTTTATTTTTGATATAACCAGGGATATTAATAATAATAAGTAAAACTTGGAATAATGCCAATCCGTAATTTTGACTGCCAATTGGACGATAAGTCCGACAGTACATACTATAATTGCACCCATAGCAAGTCTCATTGCTAATAGATTATTATCCATTTAATCTCCCTATTAGTATCTTATACTATTTTGATGCTAATGTCAAGTGCTATTATGTATGTACGCCCTTATTTTAGTCGCCATTTACCACCAATTGAATTAATCAATTGACGTTGGCCATTTGGATAGACTAGGCATGAAGTATGCATCCAGCTAGATGCTCCCCTATTATAGCCCAACTGAAATTTTGAGGTTGTTCCAACTTGAAAAACACCTCTAAGAATCCCAGGAGTATGAGAGTGACCAATGACACACTTACCATACGCCTTTTCCAAATTAGCCTTAGATCCGCGAGCCCCATTAGGTCCCACATCTCCATGTGCTCCCAATTCAATATCAGCAAATTTATAGTCCTGATCACGCTTGAGCCACAATACTTTGCGGGAATGCTTTAATCCTCCCACTTCTTTGATGCCCTCTTGCAATGGATCGGCTCCATCTATGCTTTTATCTGCTAATCGGCAGCCTAATTGAAAATTAATTGGATCATTTTTAAAACGACACTCATTTAACCAACGATTTAAAAACTCATCATGATTTGATTTAATTATCACTACTTTTTTAACACTTTCCAAAGAAGCCATACGATCAATTTCTCTGGCAGTGATCTTTAATTCAGCTTCAAGAGATATTTGATTAACTTCTTGTGCGCGTTTAGCACGAAGAATCATATTTTTTTCTTCATGATGATTAGTGGATAGTCCATTATGTACATCATGTAAGAAAAGTTCCTCTACTTTGAGTTGATTAATTATTTGCTCCCAAGCATTAACGGCACTTTCTTCATGCTCTCCGGCATGATAATCTCCCAATACAAGTCTAGTTCCTCTTACAGCTTTGGTGCTTTTGCCTGAATATTCTATTCCAAGATCTATAAATTTGCCTTTGACATCAATTTGTATTTGTCTAAAATGATAAATCTTATCATCCTCAATTTCAACAATTAACCCACCCAATTCGTGGTCATGATCTGCAAGAAAAGCTGATCTAAGTGAGTTACCTTTGGTGGTTTTATAATTTTTGACTGTGCATGCTCCAGTTCCCATTAATGCATGAGGCATCTTCTTACTTGCAACAGGATTAAATTCAAGTGGTTGTTTTGGTGAACCAAAAATAAAACTACCCTTATTTTGTGACACCCTAGCAAGTCCCGTAGTCGGGTTGATTTGTTTTGCTGTCACTCTAAGTCCACTAATATGGATATTTGAATTTAAAGATAATTCAGAAAACACAATATCATGTCCATTTTGTGAAATAACATCATCAAAATGCCATTCAATTTGATTATCTAAATTATGTGCAGGATCATGACATGGGAGAATTAATAATTTTGTTTTATTCTTTTTACAATAAGTATTAATGCTCTCCATAAATCCAGGATGAACAAACTGACCATTAACAGCAGTAGTTATGAAGAATCTTTTATATTTTTTAATTTCTTTTTGGAGCGCCTCTTGATATTTTTTGTCGATATAATTCTCAACATCCACCACACCTTCAAATACTTCGGGAAAGGTCATCTTGGCGGCATCTCGCATACCTTTAATATTTACAAAGTAATGTCGTAGATTATCTCTGGAAATACCTACGGTAGCTAAGTCTGAACGTGTAGGGAACATGTTAGTTTGCTGAACAATCTTTACATACTTCTCAAGCATTGCTCGCTTTCGCGCAGCTTTTTGTTTTTCAAGCTTGGCTTTTACTTTCTCTTTTTTAAGTTTTTCTTGCTCTTTCTTTTTCTTAGCAGTTTCTCTAGCTCTTTGAGCAGCAGTTAGTTTTTTCTTAGCCATAATATCTATATTCTCCTATTTTGCTTCGGCGAAGTTATTTCCTATTTCTGGCACAGCAATCATTGGAATGTCAATTTCTTGCGCTACCCAATTATTTTCCATCGCCTCTTTCACTAATTCTCCAGCAAATTCCGCTTGTTCTTCCTTAACAAGTAGTATTATTTCATCATGAACTTGTAAGCAAATCCAACCATCGATATTATTATCTTCTAAAAGTTCTGCCAAGTAAATAAGCGCTGCATTAGTTACATGTGCTGCGGTACTCTGAATTGGAAAATTCTTAGCATTATTTAGATAGTTACGAAATTTGTAAAAAAGCTCGTTAGATTCGTCTTTGGCTTCTTCATGATCAAAGCCTTCTTTCATTAATGCTACAGTTAAACGCTTTTTATTAAACAAACATTGACCATATTTATCATATAATTCTTTTGCATGAGGTAAATGTCGAATACGTCCAAAACGAGTGTATACCATTCCAGTTTTAAAAGCATTCTTTTCTTGCGTGGTCATGTAAGTTTTTAGACCCGGATAAGCATTTAAGTAAGCTTTAATAATATTATCTGCTTCATTATAATCTTTATTCAGAATATTCGCAATACGTCCAGCACCTGCACCATAAGGTACGGCAAGTGTAAAAACTTTAGATAATTGTCTCATGCTTGGCTGAACTTTTTTAAGAAAGTTATCATCTTCTTCATGAGCACTAACTCCTTCAAGACCAAATACATCAATTGCAATTTGTGAATAAAGATCCAAATTATCCCAATAAACTGCTTTAAGTCCTGGATCATCTGATACCCATGAAAAAATGCGGGGTTCTAACGAAGAAAAGTCAGCAGCTACTACTTTATAGCCTGGAGGTGCTATAAAACCTTTTTTAACTCTTTTATCATCTCTTGGAAGTGTTTGAAAATTTAACCCACCACCACAAGAATATCTACCTGACGTAGTTCCAAATTGTTGCATTGAGGGATACAACCATCCATTATGTTGCTTTTCAAGAATAGGTCCTATATAAGTGCTCAAAAGTTTTTCTTCTTTTTTTAATTTTGCGAGAAGTGGGATGAATGGGAGGTCGAATTGGTCGAGGGCGTCTTTATCAACCGTAGGCTGGCCCGTCTTTTTCGAATGTTTCGTCGCTTTCTGTCCGTAAACATCAAATAATAACCAACTAAGATGATGGGTAGAAGATAAATTAAATACCCTAGGGTAAGCAGGATAGCGTTCAACGTATAATTCCTTTTTGACAGCATAAATGACGTCATCAGGCAAAGAAGGACCTTCGACTGATTCGTCTTTAATTAATTTCTAAACTGTGACAATTTCCTTGATATAATCTCGGGCCTTATCAAATTCGGGATCGTCTCCGGCGGCATAAATAGGTGTTTCTATCTCTTTTTCGACAGTGACTAATTTTTTGGGCGCTTCCCACATTAACCAAGTTATTGCAGGATGCTCAGGAAATTCAACTTCAAGAGATCGCAACGCACTTTTAGCAAGTGTGGGCTTTCCAGTCTTCTTATTAAGAGGCACTGGTAGTTCATAATGCCGCAACAATCCTTCAGCAAATTTACCTGTCCTTGAGGATCTTATACTTTTATCTAAAATTTCACGAACTTTAGGTTCTATGTCATCTTCGATCATGTCAAAGACCTCATCAGTTAGCTTAATTATACCATCTTCAACTTCCTTTTTCAAGTTATTAAAATACGCTATATCAATGTACATTCCATTTAACTTCATGGGTATTGTCGCACTTTTATAAAGAGGCATAACTTCCTGTTTATAAAAGAATTTATCTAATCCTTGCTGTTCCATTTCTATACTATATTCATCATAAATTTTTAAAGTCAAAATAACATCTTTAATAGCATATTTTGCAAGTAAATCAAGATCTCCTTTGTACATATCTTTGTTCTTCTTATTCCACCTTCCACCATTAGCTTTAACAGATTCTTCAAGATCTTTTTGTTCATCTGTGGCTTCTTCTCCAAAAAGCTTTTCACCTATTTGCTTCAATCCAAATGGACGTTCCTCATCAACTGTATGTTTCATTAAAATAGTATCTGCCCAAAGTGCAGCAGTAAGATTGATTGCGTAACGATGAAAAATGCAGGCAATATCAAATACGCCATTGTGCATTATGAGCTTATAATCCAAAAGTGTTTCACATAATTTATGAATCATTTCCTCTTGAACTTTAAGATCAAAATAGGGCTTAAGCTTATCTTCTTCTTTATTATAAACATATAATGGAAGATAAATTCCACCATCTGTGAACCATGTAAAGGCTATGCCTATAGTCTCTACTACATGTTCTTGAACCCCAGTCGTCTCGATATCAAAAGCTACCTCAGTTGCTTCATCTTTTAGACAACTTAGAACCTCGTTTAGTTGCTCTTGATTCTCGATCATTATGTAACTGATCTGTTTCTTTGTCATTATCTTTCCTACTTGCCCTATACCGATCATTTCTTTGAAGCTTATTTCTATCATTAGTTCGATTTTCAAATTGCTCATATGGTTTTGGTCGATCTAATTCCTCACAAAAACCTTTATACGCCTTGAACTCTTCTTCAGAAATATTACTTATTCTACCTTGCTTACCTTCCCACCAAAATACTCGTTCAGCTAAAGCTCCAGATCTATTCTTTGCAATATAAATATGCATATAGCTATCTAAATCCTCAATGCCATCTCCCATAGGCCTCCATACATTAATGACGATAGTGGCATTTTCTTCCCATGCTCCCGAATCTTTTGATACACGACTAGATCTTAGAGGTCTAGTATGATCTCCCTCATCCCGTGGAATTTGAGAGATATAACACAAATGAGTATTAGTTCGTTTTGCAATATCATTAGCTTCCAAAGCAATCTGTGTAGCATTTTGATATTGACTATCATTATCTCCAATCATTCGTCCTGCATAATCAATGAAACCTATTTGAATCTTATATCCAAGTTCATTCCAAAGTCTGATCTCACGTTCAATATGTCGTGATGTAAGCGCAGATGTAAAGTCAAAAATGCTATATGGATATTTTTCCCTAAGAGCAGCAGTCACACGTTTTTGAGCTTCCTTATCAATGAAGTGTTTATTAAATGCTCTCTCGATATCCATAGGAGTAAGATCTGTATTCCTTGCTGCCATTTTTTCAAATAATGAGGTATTGGCCATGTCGGCAGAGAATATAATATGCCACATCTTCTGTTCATTAAGATGTTCCATCCATTGAATTGAAAATGCAGTTTTACCTGATCCATTTGCTCCATTAATAATAGAATAATTGCGCGGTCGAAATCTAACTAAGTTATCTACCCAATCTAACCCCGTTTTAGGATATTCATCTAAAGCTTCTAGACCATAATTAATATATTGATCAATTAAACCTCCAACTGTTACTCCTGAGGGTTTTGCAGAAGTATTATTGCAACATGGTCCAGCTCCAACATCGCATTTTGATCGTAAAAAATCATCAGTTTTACAAGAATAAGTACCACCATTCCATCCTTCAGAATATACAAGATCTACTACTCGGTGTACGTCTTCTTCTTTCCAAGGAGTCGCATCTGGATAATTTTCTGCCCGTTTATCCAATGCATCAACTAATTTTTCAAAAGTTTGTTCTTTGGTCCAATTTTGACCATGATAATAAGCTGCCAATCTTATAGATGCATTCTCGCGTTCTCCTGGTCCAAAATATCCATTTTCTAGAACATAAATACATCTTCGTTTATCAGGAGGACAGTCTAAAGGATTAAAATCTCCTATATATTTTTCCTTTAATGATGTAATATCTACAATATTTGATACCACTTCAAGTTGTGATTGAGTATTATAATCTTCTTTTAAAAATTCAGCCTCTATGGGTGTGGCATATACGATCTCTGCTGGCTTTTTAGCAAGCTTTCGAACTTTAGTTTCACTAATTACTTCAAATTCATCAATATCCAATTGGATTTTAAATAATCCTGATTCTTGATGTTTTGTATTAGGTATTCTAAAGATTCGATTAATGTTATAAACAGTCGTATCAAATATGGCCTTACCGTTCTTATCTTTATATTTAAGAACTCCGGCCTCATAAGCCAAATTATAACAGATCTTTTTTGCTTCATCTGGGGTAAATTTATTCTTTGTTCTAAGAAATACGTGAACTCCCTTATTGCCACTAAAATAAAGTTCAATTGCAGAATCAAGTTCTAAGTCTATAAGTTTGTTAATAAGACAAATGGCACCTTCCCTAACTTCTTCAAAATTTCCTTTACAATCTAAATCCCAATAAAGAGAATCTGTCCAAACCTCTCCAGTGTAGCCCTTGATACTATTCTTATGTTCTTTAAAATATTCAAGAACATCATTTCCATAATAAAAGGGAGATTTATACCAATCCTTAGAAGGGTCGTCGATCAAGGCCTCCACTTCGTCTGGATGAACGAGTGTTCCATAATCCTTGACCGACTGAGTAACCCTTACAAGCATTAATTTTCCCTTTATGATTTAGAATCAAATGATACACTAGCTAGATTGAATTTCGGTGCCTTAATGGAAGGCTTTTTAAATGTGACCAATAATTGATCTTCACTTCGATATTCCATTCCACCATCATCGGGAAACCAAAAACGACACCACAATTGAAGTCCCGATTCTTGAAGTACTTCTTGTAAAGATGCACCATCATCAATCAGCTCAGCAATAGTGTCTAGAATTTTCTTTTCATTATTTGATGCAGTTAAAGTTAATTTCATATCTCCAACTTTTACAAAATCAGATTGGTCTTGGCCTTGGCCTCCATTAGATCTACGACTTCCTCTACTAGCCCGACCTCTATCCTGATTTAATGCTCCACGATCTGCTCCATGATCTGCTCCACGATCTGCTCCATGATCTGCTCCACGATCTGCTCCACGGGAGCTTCCACGACCTGCTCCACGGGAGCTTCCACGACCTGCTCCACGGGAACTACGATCTGCATTACCTGAATAACCTCTTCGTCCTTCTCCTCTAGACATTGCTGCCTCCTTTAATATAATCTGCGACATACTCAAGCATACCTGCTACTGCGCCATTTGTCTCTCCTTTACCCTTTTCTACAAGGGCATTGAGCAAAACTGCAGTAGTGACATTTTCTTTAGTCTTGTTATTAATTACTTGTACTGACTCGCCATTTTCTATGTAAGTATAGATATCTGTCAAAGTGACATATTCAGATGACGTAGTATCATACAATTTCCGATTTGGGTACTTCTTTATAAGCTTCGATGCTTCAAAAGATGCTGGCGTCGGAAATGTTGCATTTGCATTTGCCTTTTCCATTTTATTTTCCTACTCTCTTTCTACTAGATAGTTTAGAACCTCTACTGAAGTTCCTTGATGATCTTAGCTTAGGCAATTCTTTCACATTATCATCCTCAGTTTTGGCCTTTCGAACTGACGTTCGTGTAGACATCCGAGTTCGTGATTTCTTTGCTTTAGCTTTGACCTCTTCCTCCTCTTCTTCCGACTCTCCGTGCATTTTCTCAAATCGCTGCATTTCTTCTGATGAAGCTATTGATCTTTCTACTCGGTATCCCATAAAGGCCAGTGCTCGGCCTACTGCCGCAGTTTCAGTCGCTTCCTCCACCTTCGGCGATTCTTCTTGAGCGGCCCATTCTGGCAAATATGCCGTACCTGAGGACGCTGCTATCTGGTGAGGACCGTAGAGTTCTGCTTCTTTCGGATTACGAAAAACTACACATTTATAAAAAATTCCTTCACTATCTTCGCCACGAAATGTAGTTAAGAGTCCTTCAGGAAACTCTTTTCGGAATGCTGCTAATCGTTCATTAACTTTTATATACGTTGCTTCATCGAAGTTATCATCATTTCTACCCATTTATATCTCCCTTTTATTTAACATATCATTTTGACGCGCCACAGTCAAGCATTAATTTAATTTTTCATTAGTAGTAACGTAGTTCCTATAATAAGCAATATCAAAGGAAATCCAAAAATCAAATTTAAAAATGCTAACCCAGGATTAATGACTGTTGATACAAAAAATAATCCTAGAAATACGTATCCTGTAATCTTCTTATTTGATAAATTTTTAAATTTATCTAACATAATTACCTCTTTTTAAGATGTTTCAGTTCACTAAGAGCCTTACCGGCCCAACAATTGTCGTAAAACTCACATTTAGTACCATAATTAAAACAACTATTAGCATTCTTCCACTTTAAGCCATTTTTAATTGCCATTAGAATCTCTGAAAAATCTTCCATTACATCATCAACGTCCGCTTGAGTGAGAGTCTTTGTTAGAACTTGAGTTAGACCCTCTGTACGAATTACTTCGTACTTCCCCTTACAGCCGTTTTGCGTACAATTCTTTTTTCGAAAATCTGCCCCAGCTCGTTCATGATCACACTTCGTGCAAAACTTCTTATGTTTCAGACTTTTAATCAATACCCAGTATCCCACAGTTCTGATATCTTCTGATACAGCATATACTCGGAGTTGATCACTTGAATCAATATTATGAGACTCGTAAAATCTACCTGCAGACTTTAAATCCCAAACGACAGGCCCTTTTATATCTTTATATTTAGCTATAAAATCGATAAATCCTGTAACTTTATCCCCATCTTTATTCTTAATAAGAACATCTTTTTGACAAGATAACAGTTCCTCTATATTAGGCATGATGTCACGCGCAAAAGCCTCAATCATATAGGGTCCTCTAGTATTTACGCAATACCACATAATTCTATGATAGAGTCTGCGATCCTCATCTGTTACTTCTTCCTCCTTTTTGAAGGCTGTTTGAATTTCTCCAACAAATTTAAAATAATCTTTGGGAGGATCTATATTAATTTCACTACACCATTCATCAAATAAATCAAAAGCTTCAACATCTAAAAGATTTTTATCATAATCTGATGCATAATAAAATATATCTTCGGAATCAAAGATCTGCCTGGCACCTTCCCATTTGTTTGCAGGACGAGTGTGCCAATGTTCATGAAAGATGTCAATAGCCTCATCAATTGTATTTCCTGTTAGAAGCGCCTCAACTCCCGCCTCAATAGCTGATCCAAAAGCCAAAGCTGATGATTGCTTGATCATTGAGTATTTCTTTTTATTATACATTTTGGTCGGACATTCTTTAAAATCATTGACCGATGAATAACTAATTCTAGTTGTCTGTTTACCTGCCATTATTAAGCTCCAAACATTGCTGCAAGTGGGTTTTCTTTGCCGTCCTCTGGTAGAACGTCCGAAATTAAGGCTCCACCAGTCGTCAATAATAATCCTGCAATTGATACTGCGTTCTCAAGTGCTGATTTTGTAACTTTAGCGGGATCAAGTATTCCCGAATCTACCATATTTGCAAATTTATGTGTTCTCGCATCATAGCCGTCGTTGTTTTCTCCTGGGTCCATTTCGAGAACTGTGAAAATCTTTTCTGGTGATTTTCCAGCATTTTCTATAATCTGCCGCATGGGGGCTCGAAGAGCTACTGCCATGATTTTATCAGCAATACTCCCGGCATTAGACCTGTCAATTAAATAACTTGCATTATAAAGTGTTACTCCACCTCCAGGAACTACCCCAGCTTTGACAGCCACTTTTGCTGCACAAAGTGCATCTTCTGCCCTATCTTTCTTTTCTTTCATTTCCGGCTCAGTATCTCCTCCAACTCGTACAATTACAATTCCTTGAGATAACTTTCCTTTTCTAAGTCGTATATTCTGTTGGTCCCAAGGATCAAGAGTTGAAGTTTCTAAAAGAGTGTCTAATTCTTTAATTCTGCGTTTAACATCCGCTTTATCACCAGATACATTGTAAAAAACAGTATCTTCAGGAGATATTGATACAGATTCTGCTCCACCTAAATGAGTCTCATCCACCTTATCAAGATCTAAGATACCTCTTGCCGAGACCGTGGCTCCCGTAAGTGCCGCCATATCGTAAAGCATTTCTGTTCTAGAATTAGGACTACCGTCCGCTGGAGCTTTAATTGCTGCCAATGGAAGTTTTGCTTGAGTTCTTTGTTGAAGAATGAAATTTCGAACATCATCTGAATAATCATATGCCACAATTAAAAAAGGAAAGATCTCAGTTAAAAATCCCTTATTCTCATCAAATTTATACAATTTATTAATTAAATCATGTAATTCATGGACGTTATCTAACTTTCCTGCGTAAAGTAGCGTTGCCACTCCGTTATCTCCTGTAAGTTCACAAGAATTCTTGGCTTTATCATTGACCATCAACGATCCATTTGGGCCAAAGTTTCTCCAACCTCTTTTGTAAGAAGCTCCATCAATGACATTAATGACACAATTTTTAGTATATCCATCTTCTAGTTCAATATATCCATGTTCTCCTGCAGCTTTAATTGCTTCAACTACGATAGTTGCGATCTCCTCATCTCCATTTGAGGAAATCATCGCTACATTTTTAATTTGTTCATCGGTAGTAACATCTATTTTAATCTCGTCAATATACTCTAAAACTTCATCTTTAATAGCTTTAAGGGCATTATATAATTCAATATTATTTGCGCCACGCTCTACATATTTCATCCCTTCTTTATAAATAGCTTCAGCTAATACTACAGAAGTTGTAGTTCCATCCCCGCCTTGGGACACAGTTTTCTTAGCAACTTGGATGATAGTTTTTACAATAGTATTTAAAGCTGGATCTCTAAAAGAGGCATGCTCTGCGACAGTTACACCATCTTTAGTGATAATGGGGTCAAGGGATGAGCCATCTGGATTCTGTCCCGCAAGCTCCACAATAATAGGCTGCCCAGCAGGTCCCAGAGTTCTCTTTACGGGATCTGCAACTAAAGAAATGGCTTTTCCTGCAACTGCCCTTAATTGATTTGAATTTAAGACTCTTTTATACATCCTTCTCCCCTTCGGCTTTTTCTTCAGCTATAGCTTGATGTAGACGCATTCGATCCGATGCTTCTCCTAATTCTCGTTCTGAAATAATTTTAGTCACAAATTCTTCAAAATCCTCAACCATTCCAGATTTAATGAATTGAATTGATTTCTTTTGCGTTTGAGTATACAGAAATTCAAGAATCTTGTGCCTTAGCGTCATACCTCTCTCCTAATCTTAAATATTGACATTTTGCGCATTCTGTGAAAAAATATCCCTATGTCTGTAATAAATCTTACCGTGTATAACTCGATATGTCAAGCAAAAAATTTAAACAATAGAATTGATACTAGATTAAAGCAAGAACTTAGATATATGGATTCTAATGTAGAATATTCTCTTTTTAAAAATGAGAAGGAAATCAGCAAGATGAATGCTATGTTAGATTCTAATCGACTTTCAAACACCATAGGGCTTGAGAATAGATTGGCACAACTATTGCATATTAATCGTGGACTTAGACGTAAGCTTTATGTAAGTCTTTACAAAGATGGAGAATTTCCTACGGGTTTATTGCCAAATGTTTTAAATATTCTAAAAGAAGAACAATATATTATTAACGACGCACGTAAGCGCCCCCAACTTAAACAGCATAAATTTGTTTTAAAAGAACCTTTTCCAGCTCTTAGACATTATCAAAAGACTGGAACTAAAGCCTTAGAAGAAAATGAACGTGGAGTTGTAGTAATGCCCACGGGTACGGGCAAATCTTTGCTTGTAGCAAAAATGATATGGGATTTGGGAGTTAATACTCTAATTATCACTCCCTCAAAAGCCATCACAGATCATATGCAAAATACTCTAATTAAACATTTTGGAAAAGGCAAGGTTGATAAACTCAATACTAAGACTGTAAAAATTAAGAAGCCTATTAATATCGTAAACATTCAGGCGCTAGTTAAGATGAAACCTTCAGCCTTAAAAAACATTGATGCTGTCTTTACAGACGAATTTCATCATTCAAGTGCTGAAACTTTTCGAGAAGTTAATCTTAAACATCTCAAAGATGTATATTTTCGAATTGGTGTTACTGCAACAAATTTTAGAAATGATGGATCAGATTTAGCTCTACAATCAGTTTTAAGTAATGTTTTATTTGAATATTCTATTCCTCAAGCTATTAAGGAGGGATATCTTATTAAACCTGAATTCGAATTCATTCAAACTCAGGTCCAAGATGCCGGTAATTGGCAACAAACTTATAAAAGTGCTATTGTTGAAAATGATGATCGAAATGAAATTATAGCTAAAGTGGCTATTGAAGAGGCTCAAAAGGGCAGGCATGTTATTATTTTAGTCCAACAAATTGAACATGGAGAACGACTTCAAAAATTAATTAAATCTGATAATGCTAAATTCATCCATGGAACTATTAAGGATCTAGAACGTGAAAAACTTATGGAAGATTTTAGAAAAGGAAAAATCAATATTCTGATAGGTTCAACTGTGATTGGCGAAGGAGTGGACTTGCCCATTGCAGATACTCTTATAATGGCAGGTGGTGGAAAGGCTCGTTCTCAAGTCATGCAAAATGTTGGACGAGTATTAAGAGTATTTCCAGGTAAGAAATCTGCTTTGATTATTGATTTTACAGATGAAGGTTCGCGTTGGCTTGAAGAACATTCTATTCTTCGAGAAGAAGTTTATTCAATTTATAATTGAATCTCTTGATTTTTAATTTATTTTAAAAATACTTAAACTATTTCTAGTATTCGACACAGAATATAAAGATCTATCTGCACCATTATTATGAAAGAGTTTTACTTTAAATTGATCACCCGCTTTTGCATCATATAATACTGTTTGGATATTAGCAGATGCCTGAGTTGAATTGGGGATAGTAAATTGTGGGCCATCAACTTGTGTTACATCACTTCCATCTGTAATAGATAATGCAACTTCTCCCGTACTAGCAGTTACACCTGTGATTCGTGTAATTGCAGATAGAGAATAATCCCCATTTTCTGGGATAGTTATCACACCAGTTGAGATGTTATAAATTCCATGTGTGTCTTTTTGTTTATTTTCGAATAAAACAGTAGTCGCCACGCCATTTGTCATGATCTGGCCAGAGTTAGAAACATATCTAGCTACTACCTTTTCAGTCAACGCAGCTAGTGGAGATCCTGTATCTGTCTTTTCAAGTGCAACATATAATAAACTTTCACCTGAAAGGGTGTTAACTGCGCCGCCTTGGTTATGAAAAACCTGAATTTCAACTATATCCCCTGCTACAAGATCCAAGGACACTGAACCATTAAAAAATTTAGCGATTATAGCTGTCGCAGATTGAATGTTATTAACTAAGCGTCTTTTAGGACCTGAATTAACTGATGCATAGACGGTATATTGTTTCCCAACAGTCCATGACACAGACGCCATTCCTGTTCCAGCTTTGATGTCGTATCTGCCACTAACAGGAACTGTCCATTCACCAGTTGAAGCGTTGTAATTTCCATGACTATCGTTAACAACAGTGTCATACACAACAGTCGTTGTCGTGATATCGGGTATGCTTTGTGGAGATGCCAGATAAGCTGAAAACTCAACTGGTCTATTACTATCTAAAGCTACAGCACTTGTCTTTCCCGACTGCCACCCAAGAATGGGTACTTTGTACCGATAATGGATGCCGTCTCCAGCTCCAATGGGCTCTGGACGACTTGTTATAGAACTCATCGAATCTATTTTTGATCGATGATTTGTTTCATCTTGTTCTGCATAAATAACAGGAAGAAGTGTAGTTGAAGTTAGATAAGAAATCTTTCCTGGGTAATTTGTCCCAGATGATCCAACAACTATACAAGTACCTAGCACTACTTCTCTTGTGGTCGTAGATGATATCTTATTCGTATCAATTGTAAGTCCAGCGGGAAGATCTAATATTAATTCTGATGCATTCGTTGCACCAGACAACGTTAGATGTCCATCTACTTCAAAACTATCGCCAACTCTGCGCATCTTTCCTGTTTGCGTTGCATTAGTAGTCCAAGTGCTTGTTGGAGTAAAATCTTCCCAATCAGTTATTGGCCCATCTAATGAAACTACTGCACTAGGACCAATAGAAATACTATCTATGTTCATGGTCCATGGTAATGCATTAACTGTGGCAATATGAAATAATAATCTATAATTGGTGGAACTAGCTGATGCTTGAAATGATGATACGAATCGACCTGATCCATCAAGACCAGTCAATAAAGGGTAGATCAAAGTAGCATTATCAATATCATAGATATAAACCATAACATCTGAAGGATCTACAGCAGTTCCACTATTAATTGCAAAATTAGCAGATACAGAATAATCAAAGGAAATAACTAATGGTTTTGAGTGATCTGCATCATCAATAGCGAAGTCATAACTAATACCCTCACCTTGCCTATTGACAGCATCCTTCGTGATTACGCCATCAGCTAATCCTCTTAACGGAACTGCTAAATTTTGTGTAATTGTAACTGTTGGAGATCCGCCTGTTCCATCAACGGGAATAGCCGCAGCAGCATTTGCATATGCTGAATATCCGGTTACTCCTGATTCAAAATTATGATTTTTTCCACCTGTTAATGCAATATAATTTATTCCCAATCCAGAATCAAATGTAGGATTAGACAATACAACAGTATTATCCTTATTTTGGAATATTAGATCTCCAGAAATATCACGATAGATCTCACCATCTTGGACATTAGCCCCAGGAGTACTTTTCTCGAATATCATGGATTTTCTTACTTTTATTGAATCATCAGACATCTATCTCTCCATTAAAGTTTAAATATTGCAAATTTTGCAGTAAAGTCAGTGACAGTTCCTGGAAGATCTGTGCTAGTATATTGAAGTTGACCGGAAGATGTCATACTAAAGTTGACTCCAGTATCATCTCCCAAGAAAACCTCAGCTCCCAAATCCCATTGATTTGGAGATGATCGATAAATTCCACGTAAGGTTCTCTGTTCAATTAAATCAATATCTCCATATAATTGAACAAGTCTATTTCGAATATTTGAATTAAATAAAGTATATGACCCGCCAACAACTAAACTTCCATCTGAAAGTTCTGCAACACTATTTACTGCAGCATTAAAGGATGTTCCTAGATTTGTATAAAATGTAGAATCCTCAGTTCCATCAGAATTAAGTCTTGCAAGTGATACACGACTATTTCCATTAATTGTACTAAATGATCCTGAGATTATAAGTTTTCCTGTATTTTGTTCATAAATATTTGTGGCAGCTGCATTAATTCCTGTTCCTAGATTTGTATAGAACGCAGTATCCTCAGTGCCATCTGAATTTAAACGAACAATTCGAGATCTAGCATTTCCATTCAGATCAGTAAAATCTCCAGTCACAACTATCTTACCATCAGTCTGAACTTTGACCGCTTGAACTCCTCCATTGAAACCAGTTCCTAAATTAGTATAGAATACAGTATCCTCAGTGCCATCTGAATTTAGTCTAACTAAACGATTTCTAATATTTCCATTCAAAGTATTGAAAGTACCACCGACCACTATCTTGCCGTCGGTCTGCACGGAAATCTCTGTGGGATGGGTTGAAAACCCTGTTCCTAAATTAGTATAGAACGCAGTATCCTCCGTGCCATCTGAGTTTAGTCTAACTAAATGATTTCTGGTATTTCCATTTAAAGTTGTGAAAGATCCGCAAGTAAGGATTTTTCCATCTGATTGAATTGCAATTGTATCAAGATTCCCATTAAATCCAGTTCCTAAATTAGTATAGAACGCGCTATCTTCTGTTCCATCTAAATTTAATCGAACTAAATAGTTTCTGGTATTTGCTCCCAAAGTCGTAAATCCACCCCCGAGAAGGAGCTTACTATCACTGGATTGCTGTGCTGCAGCGAAGATAGTTCCATTGAATCCAGTTCCAAGATTAGCATAAAATGCAGTATCCTCAGTGCCATCTGAATTTAGTCTAACTAAACGATTTCTAGTATTTCCATTTAAAGTTGTAAATCCGCCTCCAACTAGAGTATCGTCGTTAGATTGAGCCAAAACTATGTTAACTGTTCCATCAAATGCAGTTCCTAAATTTGTATAAAAATCAGCCAACTCAAATCCAGCTGCAGTCTGTTGTCTTTTAATACTGATTTCAGCTTTAAAAGCATTAGCAGTTGAGGGCACGACTATGCCCGTTACATTAGCAGCAGATACTTGATTATCCAACATTGAAAAGGGAGTTACAGTAATTCCCCCACTTGCTCCAAGTCTAACTTTCTGAGATGGTTCTAAAAGTTGCTTCATGAATGGAAGATGAAGATATGCAAATCCATTAGCATCCATTCTTCTGAATAATACGATGACATCTTTATTGGCCTGCGTTTGAGCAGGAATTGCTGTAGAATCGGAAAGATTTACAGTCAGATTCTCAATTGTCTGTGTTCGATCAATTAAAACCCATGCGCTTTCTTGATTATTTAGAGATACCGGACTATTAGAAGATAGTATAGTATGCTGTGATGAAACTCCACTTTTGGTATTGAGAATCTCAATCACAATATCACTTGAGAAAGTGATTTGAGTTCCAGTCCATGTAATCTCAGAATCTGATCGCATAAAAGTAGATCGATCTTCTTGATAATCTCCAGCTGCATCAGTTAGGTTTCCAATTCGAGTTTCAAGATTCTCACTGGCGGTTCCACGAATGTCCGAAGAATAGGTAGGTTGACTTGTGGCTTCGGTGATGCTATTTCCTATAAATGCTCGGTTTTGAATAGAAAGTCCAGAATCAAGCTCTTTTGATTCCCCATTAATAAGATTGAATGAATGGGTTCCTACAATAACTTCAGTTCCAATACGTCTTGCTATGATAGCTGTGTCTTTTCCTGGAGTCAAAGATGCAATAGCGGAAGTAGATACAGTTAAGTTTGTGGCACCTCCAGTTGTGCGATTTACTGTAACATACGCAACGTCTCCATCAGATGCTAAATTAATTGGTGATTGAGAGGATTGTTGTATGGTATTTCTTACATTAGATATTCCAGGAATTTGAATATAAGCATCAGTGGTAAAAGAAAGATTTCCAGTTCCTGAATCCCATGCCCAGATTCCACCTCCGACTAATTTTAGATTTCGATCTTGATTATTATCTGAGATATTTTCAGATACAGCTGCATCTAATTCTCCAATAGCTTTATTAAGAGGGCCGCCTTGTGTTACAATATCAGCTGAATCATAATTTGGGGAATCATCAGATTCATCTGTGGCTCCAATATATGTTTTTAAAGCTTGACTGAATTGATCTCCAAATTGTTGAACTTCACCAGATTCTAATTCTCCCGTATCTCTCAAGATTAACTTAGTTCCTTCACGATAACAAATCCAATAAGTTGTATCATTAAGAGGGACACTTCCGCGTGCCGAAACTCTGTAATTAGATTGTAGAATACCTACTGCTGTATAATCTTGATCTGCAAGAGGATCGGGTAATTCTACCCAAAGAGCTTCGCCATCATTGATAGGAATACTATTATCTGATGCTTGGCCTTGTTTAATTGAGATCGTCTCAATCACTGCAACTGTATTTTTGGTAAGAGTCGTTGTATTTTTGAATACATCAACTTGGTTGGCTGCTGTATTAAAAGTAATTGTGATCTTTTGTTCAGCAACACTTCCAGCAATAGTTGCTGCTGCAGCTCCTGATCCATTCCAAGTAGATTGAATTGCGGCGGTATTATCGTTCCAATTAATGGCAACGGAATTTCCATTGGCATCTAAAGTTAAAATTCCTGCATCAGCTACTGCATCTAATGTAATAGTTACAACTTCTTTACCATCATCTTGACGAGTTAAATAAATATTTGCAATATCATTTAAAGCTCGAATAGCGGCTACTCGATCTGCTGTAGCAGGAGTAAGATTATCATCTGTAATTCGAAGATTACTTCCATCCCATTCAATTCTAGCTCCAGAAGTAACAGGCGCAATTGTACTTAATGCAGCATTGACAAATGTACCAGGAAGTGTAATTGGAACAGCTTCAAACCAATAAGTAGACCCTTTAATCTCCTTGATTGAAGACATGATCGCATCAGTCCATTCTTTAAATGTTCCAATATCTTTGTCTGCACCTATAAAAGCGGTATTGGCGGGTTCTACTCGTGAGGACCAGGGAAAATTAAAAGTTGCATCGCCTCTGCGACCTAATCTCCAAAACATATTTCGACTATCACGAATTGCTGTAATTACACCTGAGACATTTACATCAACTTCACATAATGGAAGTTTATCTGCATCACCAGTAAAATTTGAAGTATTAATTGCAAAAGTAGCTTTTAAGAAGATAAAAGTATCAATAATTTGAGAGAACTCGCCACCTGCTCCTCCGGCTGCGGTTTGATCCCAAAATGCTCTAGAGTCTGCTCCACCAGTATCCTGCTCGATAAATATTTCAATAAAATTAGTTGAAGAAGGAGTAAGAGCTGAGGTAGATAACGCAGCTAACGAAGGCGCACCAATATACACGACTCCACTATCTTCTCCAATAACTGCACTAGAACCTGCCAATTCTATAGCTAGATCAGTAGTTCCGGTTCCAGTTGCCTTAAATCCTGAGAAAACAAAATTATTGCCAGTCCAAATATTCTTATGAATTGCTTTAAAGTCCGCACATATGAAATCTTCGATATTATTATAATCTGGGAGATCAATACGCTGATTAGGAAGAATTCTTGTGCGTTGTAAAAGTGCCATTTATTATCCTTTTATTCTTCTTATTATAAGCTAATTTTATCATATATAGCAATAGCTTTCTTAAAAAACCAGAGGACCTTGACCTGTGAGGGACCCTCTCTGATTTGGGTCCTCAGAAGGACCACATCCTCTACAAGTACATTCAAATAGAAATTCTGGAAAATCTATCAAAAATCTAATCACAACTCCTGCCGCCAAAAGTTGACGAATAAGACCTTGTGCCGCCACACGAGCTTCCTCTGTTCCTGTGATATATACCGGATAATCTTCACCTGTCAATCTAGGTATTGTGGCATTATTCGATATGAAGTTTACTTTACGTCCAATTCCATGATCATTTTGAAAAATATGACTTGCATCAATTAGGAGTGTTGAATTATTCGGACGAGAAGTATAAGATACTGGCCCTTCCTGAGTTGATCTTCCAAAATCAAATAATAGATTTCCTGGAAGATTTGAAAAAATTGATGCATCATTTAGTGTAATTGAAGCTTGCACGGAACCTGCAGAAATAGCTACAGCAAGTTCTGAATTAACCTTTGTAACTGTAAATAATTGACCTATAGGGTCAAAAATATAAGAGGAAGGAAATCCTATATCTATTAAATCAGGATCTTGTTGCAATGCAGTATCAAAGTTCAAAATTCCATTTGCGGTGCCTCCTGTAACTTGATATTGAGAGCTTCCTTCTGTAGTTCTAAGCTCTACTCGTTTAATATCTCCCTCAGTACAAGAAGTTCTAGCTTGAAGAAATGTAAGCTGATCATTGACCTGTTTAGCGACCTCTTCTGAAGTAGCTGCTGCAGAATTTGCAAAATCTGTTGCATGTGTAAAGGTTATAGTATATGGTGAACTGTCAATTGTTATTTCAAGAGTAGAAGAAGCTCCTAAGCCACTAAAATCAAATACTTCTTGATCTGAAGTAATGGCTGTTTTAGTTTGTCTAGGATGTACAGAACCACTTAAATTCCTTCTAAGAACTGGCACAGAAGAAGGAATCTGTACTACAACTTCATTCGGATTTGTTTCAATTACCTTTGCACGAGTGTCTGATTCTTCATTGGTGGAAAAATTTAATCGAGTTGGATCATTTGCATCTCCTCCTAAAATTTGAATAGATCCCTGAAGTCCTGGTGTATTAGTTCTAAGATTGAGCTTGGGGCCAACAATAGGGTCTAAGAATTTTGAAGCTGCGATAGATACGTTATGTTCTGCTTGAGAATTTATAAAATCTATAATTTCCTGGATAGTTACAGCTGTTAAATTCTGAAAGGCATTTGGTATAAATCTTATAATGGTGGCTTCCTTGCCATCTGCACTATATTCAAGTTCTCGGGTTACACCAATTTCAACAATGGCTCCTACTGCGGTATTATTTTTCCAAGGTAATGATAAAACTAAAGTTGTATCATCTATTACAGCAGATACTTTTTGATAATTATCTCCCGTAGTTCCTGAAGGTTTTATATAATTACCCGGAATTATCGATGTGGTAAAGGTTGTTCCAGTGCCTTTTATAGTCTTACTATCTTTCTTAAAGATGGCAGTGCCTCCGGCTAATGAAGATGGTCCAAAATTATAAGTTTCGGTATTTCCGCTATTTATATTTGGTCTTGTAAATCCCGGTCCCCAGAATACATCTAAAAGTGCAATAACAGTTTTACGTACTTGTTTTGGAAAAAATGAAAGAACTGGAATTAATTCTTGAAAATCGGAATCATCAATACCCAACTCGGGTGCTCGATCCACGCCTACATTACTTCCTAAACGATCTAAATTACGACCTTCTGCAGTTTGAACAAATAATTGATCTTTAGTATTTTTTAATTGAATTTCAATTTCGTCATCTGATACTGCCCAAGCTTTAAGTAGCCCTCGAATCATAGTATTCGTTTCGCTTTTATAAAACGATGGCATATTTCTGACCATTCTTTGAAATTTATCTGCTGCCATTTATTATCCTATAATTAATTGGTTAGCATCTAATCTTGCCAATTCACCATCTTGAATCACTACATTTTCTGAAATATTTTGAACTTCCGCGTCAATTACTCCAGTAATTCCTAATGCTGCACATACAATCTCTGAAAGAACTACATCTTCTCCAACTCCAAGAGAATTTATGTATTCAAGAATTGCATTACTTACATCTCCACTAACGGCACTTAAACTAACTCCTTGTTGAGTTGTTACATTTACTACTAAATCAAGTTTAACTAAAACTGGAGGTAATACCTCAAATTGAGTTCCTGCTGCTCCAATTCCGGGAAAATTAGAAGAATCTCTATCTAATCCATCAATAGTCCATTGGGTTCTTTGAATTAATCCTGTAAAATACTTATACCCATCCACGCCTTCTACTTGCAAAGTACTAAAATTTAAACCATTTCGATCTCTAACTGTTCCATTTCGTTCTGCTGTAAATCCTGATACATCAATTACAACTTCAGTGAGATCTATAAATTCTACAGTAAAGGGGGCGGCAGTTCCTACGATATTACTTACATATGCAGGAGTTGAAATTCTAAATGTATCTGTTAGATTGATAGCATTTGCTGCAGCTGTTGCCAATACAATCTCTCCAGTTGTATTATCATAACTTGATATTGTGGTTGAAAATCCAGCATTTCCTCCAGTTAAAAATTCAATCTCCATTCCGTTGAAATAATTAATAAAAGTTGTAATCATTATTGTTGATCTAAAAGTATCATAAGGTGCTGAAGTATCTGCTGTAGTCACATCCCCATCTACTGTAAGAGAAGTAAGTAACCCTTTAGAGAGCCCTGCTATACTATTGAGTGATACATCATTAACTGGTGCTCCTGCTGGGATACTTTGAATTGCGATCCCTATACTATTGGCCGTTCCCCCAGTTAGAAATACTTTACCTTCAGATCCTGGAGTTTTAGTGGATAGTTGTACAAAGTCGCCTGTTATTTGTGTGACTTCTGGAGTTCCAACAATAGAGAAGGTTGTTGTATTAAAATCTTCAAGAAGTTTGACCACATTTTCTGCCGTTCTTGGGACTATTACGTATGAGTCTCCGCCACTTGCTGCAGCAGCCGTTCCTAATACATCTGAAGTTGTAAATGTTCCAGAAACTTGAGTATAATTGGTTATTAACTGGACGGTCCCCTCATTAACTCCACTTGTCCAATAAACCCAGAAATCATTAAAATAATCATCTGAAGTATATCTACTTACTAAAGTTGAATCTGAAAAATTCCCAATACCTCCAACTGAAGTAACAGTCCCTTTTACATCCATTACAATTGAAAAAGTCTTGTTGGCACTGTCTTCATCTAAAATAACTACTAAAGTCTGATTGGGTCCTAAAGTAAATCCTAGTGCTGCAGGATTTCCATTTCTATCTGAATTTTGAGATACTATATTTGCAATATTAGTTAATTGATTAGTTTGTTGAAGTTCACTAAAGCCTAGAATTGGATTAGCTGTTCCACCTTTAATTTGAATAGCACCTTCTTCAGCAAAATTACTAGTTCGAACTCTAATAGAGTTATTTATAGTAAGAATTTCAGCCTTTCCTCCTAAAATCTGTGCATTAACTGCATCGATGACTTCTTGAACTGTTGCATTTTTTGAATCTGCAAAATCTGATGCATTAACAAAATCAATAATCTGACACATAATAAACTTATCACCTGCAACGATAGGATTTGTAAAATTAGTTACAGTTGTAAATTCTCCAGTTGTGGTATTATAAGCAGATACAAAGCTAGTATCTCCAATATTATTTCCTGTGATCCATTCTAAATAAAATCCCACAAAAAAGTTTGTTCCAAAATTAATAATTGAAGAATCAAAGAAATTTTCATAAGGGGCAACGGCGTCTCCCGTAGTTACTGTGCCTTTGAATCCACCATCAACACATACAATTAAATCTGAAGTTGCACCTAAACTATCAAAATCATATGTTTCTGGAAGAGAGTCTACAAAGGCTCTAGTATTAACTGACCCCGCAGTTAGACTATCACCAGCTACTAAAGGATCATTAAGTTCAATCTGACCATTAGATCTATTTAAAATATAATCCTTATCTGCTCCTTCTGCTAAAACTCCAAAAGAAGTTAAACTAGCAACAACGGTTGTTCTATCTTTACCGCGATATCCTTCTGTAAGATACAAAGTTGTATTATCTTCGATAGATTCAATTTTAGTCCAAGATCCATTTCCATCAGCATCAGCTTTAATCCATTGGCCCTCTTGAAGCTCAGTTAAAAATAAAGTGCCAGTTCCTGAAATAATTTTATCCCCACCTACGGCACTTATAGTTCCAGTTAAAGAAGATACAGAACAAAATCCCATAGCTAAGGCTCCTGCGCCTCCTGCAATTTGCATTTTAGAATTACTGCTATTTTCTTTTTCAGAAATAATCTTAACTTTTGTGTTATTTACTGCAAGTTCTGATTTTGAGAGTTGAACTTCTAATTGAATTCTTACAAGAACTTCTGAAGCTAATGCCTGAGCTTCATTAGCAAAGTCATTTGGCCCAAAACTTACTATTTCAGTTTCTTCAATATCTCCATTAGCTGCAATTTCTAATTGAGGAGAATTCCAAATAATAATATCACCTAATCCACCGCCGCTCGAACTATAGGCTTCTTCTAATATAATTTTAGTATCAGAAACTACTGTCCTAACTTTAACAAAAGCTGTATCTGCATCTGCATCAAATTTAACATAATCTCCTGGATGAATGAATTGTTTTAACGGTTCTGATCCAGCAACAGTTTTAGTGATGATTCTTGATGCCGCAGTTACAGTAATATCTCCATCAGTGGTAGCTACTGATGTAGTAGTCATATTAAATGGCTGAGCTTCAGATAATACAGAAGCTGTAAGTCCATCTTTAATTAATAATTTATCATCTTTATATAATTTTAATGTAGCTACTTCTTTGGTAGAAAAGTTCATTACTATATTAGCTGTTGAGGCACTGTCGATAATTAAATTTTCATTTGAACTAGTTCTAGGATTTACAATTACTTTGGACCCATCTGCATCCGTAATTGTCCTGGCTTCAATCAAAACTGACCTATTATTGATGGCTTCAGAAATCTCAGTTGCTGCGGCTTTTCCTGGAATATCAAAATCAGTTGCTAAAAATGTAAAAGTTTCCTCATTAGTTCCCACTTTAAAAATTAATGTTTCAGTTCCAGATAATGCAAATGGCTGAATATTTTGAGAAATTAAATTTGCTTTTGCAATTGGAAAATTTTCAAGTTGAAAAAATTGTTCGCCTCCGGTAGCAGTAGATAGAATACTTTCAAGTCCCGTTGCAGCAAGTGTGGGTTCTAATCCTCTACCGTTATCGATAAATACTTGGGTCGGCCCATCAGCCAATATTACTGGAGGAATAATGCTTGCAGATACTACAGACTGGTTAGTCTCTTCATTAATTAGGCCAATAATCCCATTTGCAATTGATTCTTTAGTTCCACGAGATAAGGATTGAATAGTTCGTCTAATTCGATCTCGAAGTTTTTGATCAGTCTCTTCATCTCGTCCATTAACAAAGGGAAGTGGATTTGATACTGTAGCTCCTAAAAAAGGAATATTAGGAAATGTAACAATAGATTTAGCAGGAACACTAAATCCCCCTGGATCTAAGGCTGTAACAAGCACATTTTCTACAAGATCTTCTCCATCTAAAATAGTAAAAGTCTGATTAATTTCAAAAAGAACTTGATCACTTACATCATTCTCTGGAATCTCTACTTCAGTTCCAGCTGTAATTACTCTATCTCCAAATTGAGATAATACAATGGTTTCATCTGTTCCATGATCATTGACTAATGCAACATCTAAAGTAATAGTCCAAAATGAAGTATTATCGATGGGGGCTGCTGAATATGTTATTGGACCTTCTGAATTTGTAGTCCCTCTTCCAAGATAGATGCTGCCTGTACTTGGGAACCCCGAGGCATCATCTACATTAACTACAGTACTCCCGGCAGTTGGGCCTGGAAGTCCTGCATAGATCTTTGTCGAAATCTTTGTGAATCGTGAATCCCCAATATTAACTAAACCGCTATGAGACAGAGGTTGAAGTCTAGTTAATCCATATTCAGCGGCTCTTTTATCAAGATCTCCTTCTTCAGTCGTATCTAAATTGTAGTTACGAATAATATTAAGCATTTGTACATATTGTTGAAAATCTTCCACGGCTGCAGTTTCAAGAAGAGTAAGTGAAACTGATCCATCATTGAAATCGCTTAAAGGAGTTTCTGCCGACATTTTAGCGACCATGGCTGTTACAAGTTGTTGTAGTGATTTTAGTTCTAATTGAGCCATATTATTGTCCTTCAACCGCAAACTTTAATGGAACTTGTAATCCTGTTTTTACAATTCCAACTGATAAATTAACAAAAATAGTATTGCCTGTGACACTTACCGATGCATTTACATTTTCAAATCTAGGATCTTGACTTAAAGATTTGATAATTTGAGTCTGAATCAAAAATGCATTAGAAGTCTTTTCTCCAATTTGCATATCTGTTCCAAGTCCGGGATGTAATAATAAACCTCCCGGCTCTGTAAATAATCTAGTTTTAACTGCTTGAGCTGCATTCTCTCCTCCTACTATTAATTTAAAATCATTAAGATTTGTTAACTCAAGATCATTCTCCTTAGTTAATTTTAAATCAACTCCTATATTCTTTTCAACTTCACTAAGTCCCTTTGTGATTGTGGAATCTTGTTTTCTAATAGTTGCCATTAATTAACTCCTACTAAAATAATTTCTCCAGGCTTTTTAACACTATCTCCACCTTCGGAGGCGATATAAGGAGGTTTTAGACCATTAAGTACTACAATATCAAGCCATCTTAGTGCATTACCATATTCTCGCTGAGCTATCCTTTCGAGTGTATCGTTTTGTAAAATTCGAACTTCTCGGACGGACGTCGGCTTAGTAATAGTAATATGTTGATCCTCTGGTACATCTGGATTTTGAAATTCGCTAGATGCATTTTCAAAGGCAATATCTGCATCTTGTTGAAACAATGCGTTAGAGGCTAAAGTCAAATTGAGGGCTTCTTGAACTTTTAATAACTGTCCCATTAATAAATATTCATCATCACTTACAATTTTAAGAGGATCTGGCTCTATTGTAGAAACCCTCCCCTTTATACTATCATAAACTGGATCTCCTAGCCCTACAAAATCGGCTAAATTATCACTTATATCTTCGAGCTTATTACGCGTTGCTTCCATAGAGGCCCTGGGAATTGGAACTGATTCGTCATTTTCAATCCGATTGAGTACATCTCGAGTTGTAGAGAAGTTTTGAGAAATCTGTTCTCTGTCTGTTTCTGTGCCTGCGGGTAAGGTTTCCCCCGGTTTTGGTTTTACTGGAGTAACAGAGTTCCCTATAGCTCCTAGCCCCAAAGAAGCTCCAATGTTGTTAATGTTCTCACGTATGCCTAGGATTGTATCATTCGTGTTTCTGACCAATATTTCAGGTAAAGCCAATACTGTGGCCACCCCATCCCGGATGTCCTCTGTGGCGAACTGGGCCTGTCTGAGAGGGCCATTGATGGTCTGGTCAACTGATTGAGAAATACGGGTTAAAAGCCTAATAGACTGATTAAAAGTAGCCCTCCCTTGCTGAATGGTTGCTGAGACGTTGGCCGAAACATTACCTACATCCTCAAGAAATCCTAACAATCCTCCACGACCCTTTTTAGATTCTGTTCCTTGGAATGCTGCACTAAGATCCCCAATTCCTTTAAGGGTTATCTTATAATTATACGTGAGGGGAGATTTAGTATCTCTAGACATAGTAAAATCTAGAGGTTCAACAATTAGACTCTGATTGTCTTTCTCATTAATAAATATTAGAAATAAATTTCCATCAGTTTCAACTTTATCTGCTGCATATTTTAAAAAGAATTGACGTAAGCGCAAGAACTCCTCATATCCTGATATAACTTTAGAATTAGGATGACGAGAACGGCCAGTCTCTGGATCAACTCCCTGAGGAGCTGTAGGGGCTTGCGTGGGCTTTGTAAATAAATTTGATTGTGGGGTATTTGATTCACCTCTACGACTTGGCATGATGCCCGTAGTACCTTGTAGAATGATGTCTCGAAAGACTACACCTTCAGACTCAACAATAACTCCCTTGCGTGTCGCAGTAATATTATTGGAGAAAACTTCTCTTTGTTGGATAGCTTGAGGAGGAAGATCTAAGTAATAAGTTGCAGAGACTTTTGATAATGTATCTGACTTACCATCAGCAGAGATAATTATACCTTCTCCAGAAGTAATTTGTTCTAATCTTAGGGTTGCAAATCCATATCTTACTTTTCGCTTATTAGTTCCAGCATTTCCAATCCACTTATTTTGATCAAGTTTCGTGCTCCCACCTACTCGGGTATTAAAGAGATCTCCCGTAGCTGCTCCCTTTTCGGAACCATTGGAGCCCTTTCCACCAAAGATTTGATTGAGTGAATTGGTAAAATCTTCAACAATATTGCCAAGATTTCCTATGCCGATTGCCATTTTATTTATTTATCCTTTTCCTTCAATTATATCATCGTTTTAAGGCAAAATACCATTTAAAGAATTAATGCTATTTTGTAGCCCATCTGCCAAACCTTGCATATCAGTCTTAACTGATTTTGCATTTTCTAATTCTCTAAGAGTTCCGCGAGAAGTGCTTCCCCTATCATTGGCGGCATTATATCTAGAATCATAATAATTCTCTGTCTGACCAGTATAGTTGGCAAGAATCTCTGCAAGTCTAGCACTTAGTTCTGTAGTTCTAGTTCCCCGTTCAGTAGATAGGGAGGCTAAACCTGTATCTGATACGTCTGTACCTATTAAGTACGCTGTTATAAATGAGTCTGCTGTATTTGCATTTGTCGTGGCTGTATTTATCTGAGCGACTCCATCTGGATCGTCGTTGACTGCAAGAGCTGCTAACATTTCTGCAATACGCGACTGTCTAGCTTGCATGGCAGTTTCAAGTTGTGTAATAAGACTATTCATCAAAGGTTGAAGATTTGAATCTGAAGCAATTTTAGATATTCTTTCTCCATTTGTAAACCCAGAAAATGAATTTGATAAATTTGATCCAATAGCAATTGTTCCTATTGGAGGAATTAAAATAGTTATTCCAAGAGTAAATAAAAATGGCGGCATTGAAGGGATAGCTGTATTATCTACTACTGAATCTACTTGAACTACTGCCACATCACTTCCACCATTAACTACTAAAAATACATCATTGATGGAAAAAGAGGGCTGAGCAACTGTATCTTTAATATCTAAAGAAACTGATGCTGCGGTCAAAGCTGAATCTGTTAATGTAGAAGCATTTACAGTTGGTGAATTTCCAGAAATTCCATTTTTAAGTTGATCTTCTGCAGTAGCCTGTTCTGAAATATGTTCTTGCTCATTTAATAATGTTGTTCCCGTATATCCACCTGCATCAAATTCATTAATTCTTACAATATCAGTTGCAGGAGGCGTGGGCACTAAACGTCCAGATGATGGGTTACCTCCCACTGCAAGTATATCAGACTCAGTCACAGGGCTAATAACAAATACTCCACTAATAGCTTTCCTTTCATCATCATAAGGTCCAATTATATCAGTATTGTAGTAATTAAACAAAGCTCCAAATGCATTATCAACCTCCTGTTTATTTGTGATAACTGGATCTTGAAGTGCAGCTGTATCTTGAAGCGCGGTTTGTTGAGTCGTTTTATTTGTGACCTCTAATTGAATTGCTGCAATTTGACTTGATGTTAATGTTGGTTTAGCCATTATTTACTCTATGGTTTAATCTTTACACTTGTACTTAATACGGATGCTGGAGGTGGAACTACTGGAGGAGATGTAGGTGCAGAGCCTGCAACATGTAGTGGTGTAGGATGCAAATGTGTATGAGATGCGGCCCAAGATACTAACTGGGGGCCTAGGGCAGCTAATGCTGATGCAGCCTCTCCAACATCTACTGCTGCTCCTGTTAATTCTATTTTTCCTGCGCTAATTTTAATTAATGTTCCATTAAAATCTAAAGTTATATCACCTCCTCCATTGATAGTGACTACAGCACCTCCTGAAGTAGTGTACGTAACTTTATCAGATGCCCCATTATATTCAATAGTAAGTCCTCCCTCAGTTGTAAAAGACTTTTTATCAGCGATTCCATCCCAAATTTCTCCAAGAGTTCCAATATTTCTAGTGACTTTTTTTACATCTCTTTCGAATTTTTCAGAATTAAGAATATTTCCATTCTTCTCTTGTTTAAATTCAAAATCACCCTTTTTATCAATCTTAATAGAAGTAGGTCCAGTGTCCTTTCTTAATAGTTTTCCATCTGACGACTTAGGACCTATAGCTGTAATGATAAATTCGCCATCTTTATTGATTTCCGTCTTAATTCCATTAAACTCACTAAGTTGCCTAATTCCATCTTTCCGGGTTGCTCCACCTATTCTTTTATGAATTTCTCCACCAATAATAATAGGTCTATCTAAATTTTCTAAAAAGGCTAATTTTACTAATGTGCCATTCATATTAGATGCAAAATTTGCGGTGGTTAATTTACCTTGAAGTGCGGCCTCATTAGCTTCAAGCACACATTCTGTATAATTATTACTTCCTCCAAAATCCATAATATTTTTACAATTTTGGTAAGTTGACGCAGATCCATGTGCGTCACGAGCAAGAACATCATATTCAACATATACTTTACTGCGATTTGATATATCATCTACAAAATGAATTTTTAAAATCTGTCCTTCAATGATTTTAAATTCATCTTTAGTTCCCGTATCCATCTGATTTTCTACATCAAAAAATGAACTAATTACAGAACCGTCTGATAAATTCTTGCCCATTATCTAATTCCTTCAAGAACACTAGTTGTAATTGTAGTAGGTTCTTGTTGTTTGCTGGATGGACCTATGAACTTTGCTACTGATCCATCAAAAAATTGACCACGAGATACGATAAATTCCGTTGTATACTCTGTTGAGCCGTCCGCCCTATTTTCATAAAGATGAGTATATCCTTCAATATGAAATAACTGCTGAATATCAGTAATATAAAGATTATTACCTATTTCAAAATGCTCGTCCTGCCCTTCAATAATAATTGTTCCATTATAAAGCTGATGTGATAAGAAAAACCAATCCACTATTAAACCTGCAAAAAATTCTGCAGCACTAGCGGGATCTCCCAAATCTTTATCTAATACAAAATTAGATTGTCCCTGAAAACTTTTTAATCCATATCTTTGAATTGAAGGAGTATTAATGATAGCTTTATATGCAACATTAAGAGGATCTCCTCCAAGTTTAGGCACAATAACTACATGATTGATTCTCTCATGAGAACTTTTTCCAATATTCTTTTCTTTTATACTTGAACTTAATATTTCATGTTTAGGTAAATTAGTAAAATATGTTTTTGTTTTTATCACAGCTTGAGGTACTGGGGGATCTATACTTTCTTTATATTTATTTCTTGCAATTGTATAAGGATTTGTTTCATGATTCTTATGATTAGAAAATGGAACTTGCCGTAATATTATTGATGGATTTAAATTACCATTAGAATCTACTGTTAATTCTGTGTACATCTCATTTGCAATTCTATTTTGAAAATTTTGAAGAACTTCCCAAACTGTTCCTGATGAAGGAAGAGATGTAATAAAAGTTCCTCCAGGAAGTTGAGGAAGTTTACTTTGATCTGGTAATTTTCCATTTCTTCCATAATTATGAAGTCCTATTTTTCCTAATTCTAAAATATCTATAAAAGATACTCCTAAAGTCTTATTTCTTTTAATATTTTTACCAAATTGTTTAGCAAGCTCTGGAGGTATATACCAATCTTGATTAGTAGAATTTAATGCATCCAGATTAGATTTGCCTTTTGTTCCACCTAAATAAAATCCTACTAACTTAGATATCAAATCATCTGGAGTAAGTCCTTTAAAAACTCCACGCTCAGCTCCTTTTAAACTTTTAATAGAATCTACTAGAAAATTTGCTCCTAATAAAGTTGACGCAGATTTTTGATTTAAAAGTGGATTAAAGAAAATACTCATATCAAATACTGATCCAAAATCTTGTCCTGTAATAAGATATTCAAGTCTAGGTTTCCCAGTCTTTTCATCGTCTACTTCTATATATCTTACATTTTGGATCATTCCAAGCATCTTAAAACCACTATTAGATTTTGTGCTATTTATATCTATTGTTCCGCCCTTTTTGATATAGATCATAATCCAATCGCCCTCATGTACTGAACTTAAATAATCAATATCATCAAATTGAACTACTCCTCCAACTCTCCTTTTACCTCGTTTAAGTGTAAGAGAAAATTGTCCAGCATTGGTGGATTTATTTTTAGTTATATTAGCCCTAATTACATCATTAGTGATTACAATTCTTTTTCGTTCTCTAAAATTACCTGTAGTAGCTCCTTCGCCTTGGCCCGAATATCCTTTCTCACTTACTGCATCTAAGGCATTGAGTTTAGTAATATCTGTATCATCCCATCTATAAATTGCAACATTACAAACTGACCTTTGTGAATTAGTAATTGAAGAGACATTTTGCTTGCCACTTCTAGTTCTTATTTTATTAGGAAGCTTATTGCCTGCCATTATTTAGTTCTCAATTTAATTTTGGTGTTGTATTTCTCAAGAGTTTTTACTGAAACTTCTAATTGTTTAGTTAATGCCTTTAAATTTTCACTGGCATTAACACTATCTTCTGCCATTACTTTGAGTCCAGCAGTAAACTCAATTTGTTGTCCTTTAAACTCGTTACTAATACTTTTGAAATCTATCCCACTTGGTCCCTTTGGCAAATTTGGATTAGAACTTAATTTTCCATTATAAGCTGCATTCATTCCGCCTTGTTGATTAAAAGAAATATTTCTTTCCATAGATGAAAGAACTTGACCCATAAGTTCATTTCCTCCTGCTGCCATTGTAGCCCCTGATTTTAAAGTGGCATTTTTATCTCTTAAAAATCTTTTAGATTGCTCAAGTAGTTCAGTATCATTCCCTGTAGCTCCGCTTCTTTTCAAAGTTTTTCTTATTTCTTCCGGGGAGGCATTAACATCTGATCTCATTAAAGCTAAAAATGCTGCAGGATCAGTTACTCCAGTTCTTTTCATTAATCCTTGAGTAGCCTGAAGATTACCTATTCCGGCTAATCCGCCCATACCTGTGGATTCCCCCGTAAGCATAGTTTGCATTCTTTGAGCTTGATTTAAGTTTTGTTGAGTTACTGGACCGCCACCTGCAAATCCTGATGAAAATCGTGCAATATTACTTGTCATTCTACTCACATCCACTTGTCCAAAGCCTTGAGTTTGAGTCACATAATCTGCAGTTGTTTTTAAATATTGATCTAACTTACTAGCCTGAACTCCGCCTGCAACTCCCTTTTTCAGTATTTCTTCTAATTTCTTAGGAGATACCGCTCTTCCAGGTCCACGAGAAGCGCCAGTAAAGGCTTCCATTGCTTTTGCCTGCTCTCCAATGCCTATACCCGTGCGATTTGTAAGATTTTGCATTAATCCAAGACCAGTTCTTGCCATATTTGTTCCCACGGCTTTACGAGCCTGTGTAAATTGTTGTAATGTTTGTTCTGCTGAGAATCCTCTAGTTGCACCCGAATTTTGTAATGCTGTAAGGAATTCCCCTCCAGTGGGGCCTAAATTACTTCCTCTTAAAGCAGTTACTCTAGAACCTCTTAAAGCTCTGGCACGATCTCTTGCTGCTCTAGTATCAGCAGTTTCAATTAGTTGTGTATTGATCTCTTCCTGTTGTGCTCCTAGTTTTCCAGCTCTATAAGATGCCCCAGAAAATACAGAACCAAGTTTAAGACTAAATAAATCAGATACAGTTTTTCCAATTCCAGCTGAAATATCTCCTTTCGTATTTAATCTTGCTTGCTGTCTAATTCTAGTTTCAAGACCTTTACCCGCTATTAGATCCTGTGTATTTTCTTGTCTTTGTTTAGCTTGAAGTTGTCTTGATTCTCTTTGTGCTGCGGCATCGGCTGCAATACGATTTGCTACTAATCCTACAGCACCTACAGCCGCTCCTGCTACACCTAATGCTCCTGCTATATTTCCCACAGCTCCAAGAACGCCCCTAGTTGCTCCAGCACCTAATCCCATTCCACGTAGACCTCGATAAGCACTTCTACGTATTCCACGACCTAATCCAGTAAATCCTCCTTCTAATTTGGAACTAGCAGCTTCTGTAATAACTCTGCCCTGAGGAAGGCCAACACCTGCTTGACGCAAAGTTGCGACCATTATATTCTTGGTTCCGCGCTCTCTTATACTTAATTCTTTTTTAAGACTTTTTCTTCTATTTTGGCTTTCAGCATGTATAGCTTTAGTTTTAGCTGCTTCTATTCTATTATTTGATATTTGTGCAGCACGTAAGGCTTTTTTTTGATCTTGATGCCTTTCAATTGACATTCGCTTTTCAAAAGCTTCTCTGGTTTTAAACTCTCGACCAGTTTTAAGATCTGTGATAAATCCTGCAGATGCTCCATTTCTACCTGTAACTCCGGGGATTCCTGAACTTCGCCCCATACCTGCGGCCATAGTGATATTTCTTGGAGATACTCCCTTGAGTTCTCTAATAGCCTTACGAAGTTCTTTGGCTGCCTCTTTAAGAGTTGCAGTAGATTTAGAGAATCCAGATAAATCTTGACCTTTAATTGTAAGTCCTTTAAGTTCTTTCTTAAGACTCGCAATTTGACGTTTAATCTTTCGATCATCTAATTCTGCTATGAGTTTTAATTTCTTTTCTATAGGCACTAATTATCCTCTTTAAATTTAGAAAAATCAGTTGTGATTTCATCTGGATATTTCTTATGCACTTTCTCAGTATAGTCTTCTTGTTCTTTAAGAATCATCTCAATATTTTCTTCTTCAGTTGCGTAATCTTCCCCCATTTCTTCTTTTAGCCAATCCTCATAACTTCGTACTTGTGGGTTCATAATCTCATCAAAATATTTGGGGTCCTCATGAATACAGTGCTTTTGGTATAAAACCATAAGCTCCTCAAAAGTCATATCCAACAGTTTATCATCATTCTCCGTAGTACTATACTTGAAACAGAACCAATTGATTAAATATTGCTTCATGCCTTCAAAACTATCTAAATCAGGATTAAGTTGCGCATTTGCTATTCTAACGAAATTTTTAATCCCATACTGCTTGGCCACTTAAGCCTCCTTAGCTGCCTTGGAAACTTCCTTAGCTTGTCCAGGTTTTTTGGTTTCTTCAGGGCTCTCTTCTACCCAAACCTTATCTCTCCATTCTTTTTCAAACTTCTGCGTTTCTTTATAAACATCAAATACTACATTCAAATCATATAATTCAAATCCAAAATCAGAATCTTCCCACCATTTGGGACAATTCTGAATTGTGTGTTTTAGGGTAGCTAATACTTTATGAATGAATTGAGTATCTTCATCAAGATTCATTCCACCATCTAACATTGCTTTAGTTTTTGAGATTTCTGAGTCTGTTCGAATTGATGGGCGTTTATAAACAAAATCTCCTTCAAAGATTTTTCCTGTTTCTTCACCCTTTAGATTTATTCTGAAGGAATGCTCCATAGACGGTAAGCTTTTGATTGACATTCTAATTCTCCTTTATTATATAATTCCCTTAACCACTGGGTATCGCACGTTTATTATATCATGATTCGGTAAAAAATAAACAAAAAACCCCGGACAAGCCGGGGTTCTTCAATAAAGAGGAGATATGAATTAAAAATTCAAATTTATAGAGAACCTTCGTCGTCTTGTCGAATTCCAACAAAAGACAAGGTAGATTGACCCAATGATCGGGCATCTACGTTAAAGTCCTCTTGAGTACATTTTACGCGTTGAATCAACATTAAAGTTGTTCCATTTATTCGGTCGATTAATTCTGCTTGAAGCTCAGGTTGAGTCAAAATATCTTCAAGTCTTGGTCGAAGTCCTGTGGCCATTGCTGATTGTCCGCCAATACGAAAAGTAGTCGCTGTAAAATTAACTACATAACCTGTTTCAGCATATTCAGCTGGTTCCAATTGATCTAACACATCTACTGGTTGATGCTGATGTTGGACCGTATAATTAATTGCATTTGCAAAAGCTACTTTCTCGCCATTGACTCGGAAGACCACTCTTGCACCTGATGAAGTTTGACTCATTTTATTGCTCCTTTACAACCCTATTTTCAGACAAGGGGTTAACGTTCATTTTGTCTATATTATTGTTCAATTTCGTCTATAAGTTCTTGGCCATCACTGTTATTGGCCATCATAATTTTAATATGTCTCTTAGCTTTATCACTCAAGATAGTTGATCCTGCTTCTGCCGCTGCTACAACTTCATCCCGCATGGCTGTACTTGCGAGTCCTACCTCTAGAGCCTTCTTAAGTTTATCACTTGCTGCTGTTGCTACTCCGGCTCCTCCTTATAAAGTGATATTAGCAGTTGGAACTTGCGTACCATCTCCAGTAACAAGTGTCACCGTATTAGTGGGGTTAGCTCCATTATGAGCACTAATTAGCGTATCAATATCTGATCCATTTTGAGTTAGAGTAATATTTCCAGCTGATCCTGCAACATCTGCCTCAATAGTTACGTTAGTAGTCATTCCAGCCACTTGTCCACTAAAACTAGCCACATCTGCCGCAGCAATATTTTGCAGCTCTTCAGATAAAGCTGTACTTGCTAATCCCGTTTCTAATGCTTTTTGTGCTCTACTTGATAATCCCATTATATTCTCCTATTAGGCTGCACTTGAACGGATATCGTCCAAAGTAATTGTTGCAAGAATAAAGTCAATACCTTGAACTGGAGTGATGGTTACATCAATATTTGCGGTATTTCCAGTAATAGTAACAAGCAAATCTTTATAACCTTTTCCAGCATTAGTATCATCTCCTACAATAATGTCAGTATCCAAAAAACTCTGCATAATTGAAATTGTAGTATTCTTGATAGCTTCCGCAGTACCAGTTCTAGATTTAGTTCCAACAAAGATTGCTTCTAACTGCTGTCGTAAATTGAAAGCCACACTATCGGCAGCTTCAAGAACATGAACTCGATTAAATACAAAATTAGCATCTGTACTATAAGTAGTATTGTGGACGACTACTCGAAATCCTCCACTATCTCTTTCTTCAAGTGGAGTAAGTCCTGCATCAATGGCAAGATCAACTTGAGTTTTTGAATTATAATCAGAATGCTTAATTCCATTAGCATTAATACCTTTGAATGTTGCTGGGGTACCAACATCAGTTCCAGCTTGAATTCCCGCCACTATACATGCTGCAGCCCAAGGTTCTAAAAATTTCAAATTTCCATCAGATCCAAGAACTTCAACATCTTGAAAAAGCATTGATGCTCTTTCAGAATTAAGATCTTGAGCAGCATCCTGAGAATTCGCAAAAGTATCTTTCTTAGAAACATAACAATTTCGTTCAGATCGGTTCTTGGTATTAGAGGCTGTAATACAATGGGTAAGTGCTTGAAGATTGACAGCATCTACAGTAAAAGTAGAAGCAGGGTCAGTTGCCCCCTCTGTAATTAGGGCTGTAGCATCTCTTGAAATAAGAGGAACTATAGTATTAGATCTTGAAGATAGCAAGGCATCAAATCCTGATTGAAATGAAGAATTAGTGGAAGCTCCTTTAGCTCCTCCAGCCATAAATGTTTTTGATAAAGTTGCAAGTGTTCCTTCTACATCAGTAACTCTAGTTGCAGTTACGAGAGAAGACTCTGAATTAATAATATCCAAAAGTTCTTTCTGCTCTGCTCGAAGGTCCGTGGCAGTTATAACATCAACCGAAGTACTAATTGGATCTAAGTCTGCAGATGATTTTGCATTTGCAAGTTTAAGTGTCGTCGTGGCTGTATAAGACGCATGAGCATCAATGATATCTACCACATCCTGAACTGTCTTGCCTGCTAAAGTGATACTAAGATCATCTGCGGGAGTACTCGGGGTATTGGTAGTAACGTCTAGGCTTCCACCTTGAATGGTTAGATCTGCCCCAGCGGATGCACCAGTATAATGAATATTCATCCAAATAGTTCTAGCATTTTCTGAAAGAGTTTCTTTGACTGTTCCTTTTTGAATAGTTAGAATTTTTGCTAAAGCATCAATAGTTCCGTCTACAATTTTGACATTAATTAAATTTTCACTTTCTCCAAAATTTGCAGAAGTAAGATTCATCAAAGTTGAAGTTCCATTACTTAGGGCAAGTGATGCAGCTGCTGATGCATTAGTTTTATAAACTCGAACTTGACTGGCACCATTGGCAACTCGGCCATCTCTGGCTGGAGCTACTAAAACTCTAGCCGCATCTACAATAGGGCCTTCCTTATATTTAGCAATTAAGGCTCCAATATCTTCAGAAGTAAAAGTCTGAACTCCATCGGATGCTCCTGATGCTCCGCCCTCAGCTTCACCAACAATTGCAACTATTCCGGTTGGAGCAAGCGGAAAGCCCCCAGCTAAATTTACTTCACGTTTTGTATAAGCGCCGGGTTTTCGAATACTCGCACCATTAAAGTTTCTAGTTATTGCCATTTGTTTGCTCCTCTATTAATACAAACTAAATAATTTTTCAAAATCTTCCAGAGTCCCAGATTCTTTTCCGTTCTTAGAAGCAAAAAGCCTCATAGGTGCCTTATGGTGGGACATAATATCGTCCCTTGTTTGGATAAGTCTTTGAAAATAAACATCAAAACTTATCACTGTCTGCACCTTTTTCTTTTTGATTATAGGCTTCTTCTTATTTTCTTCTAATTTTAACTCATCTTTCTTAAGTTTTGCTTTTTTCATTTCAAGCATCCATTCCTTATATTTTACACTACACTTGTCACTTTTTATTATATTATCCAAGGCTAACTATTTGAGGTATTAGTATTAAAAGTAGTAATATCCTCAGCCTTGATAGTTACATCAAAGCAGTCAATTAGATTTACCTCAGCTTGGTCCCAATCAAAACAAGTGATGCATCGCACTTGAATATATCGACTATATACTAACTCCTTTTCAAATTGCTCTTCCATATCAAAGATAGTGGTATCACCTTTGCTAACTTGAATTCCGCGCTGTTCTAAAACATCACTTCTGGATTTTAATACATAAAAAATTAGGGCAAATAAGAATTTGGTCATATGAACTTGGTTCTTACCGTGTACCCCAATTGCTATTGTCTCTCTAAGTCTAACTTGCCTACGCTCTGTACGCTTAATATCTATTGAACTCTCTATAAGGCCATTTCCACCTAAATCAGGACTCTTACCTGTTCCAATATTAATAAATTTATTGCCAGCCAAATTACTATTACCTGATTGAATTGTAAATTTCACGCCTGAAGCATCTTTAAAGATCTGGCCAGGACATATTATACTTAAATCTGCAGCATTAACAATTGTGAGCTTTCCAGTAATAATGTCGTAAGTACCCGGAGTTACTACAGGAACTAAGAGAGCTGGGGCCTTTGACGTATCTACTTCTTCAAGTTGATCTGAGAATTGCTGTAGTCCCTCTTCCTCATCTGTTCTTAGCATCTGGATTGATACACACGGAATCTGGGTATGAATTTGTGATTTTGCATGAACAATTCTAACAGGATTATCTGTAATAAAAGTCTTTAATTCATCAATTTTAGTTTGACCATATTGGGTATCAAAGTATGTCTTCAAAAATATACTAAAAATATCATCAAGTTTACTGGGTGTAAGGCGCAGTTCATTTAATCCATCTCTAAGGATAGTTTCAAATACAAATTCTGTCATTGGCGCACTCATATAACCTCTCAATTAGAGTAATCTATTTAAAGATTCCTCAAAAGCCCTTTCAATGATATTATCTAAATTTTCCAATACCTTAGCTCCGCCAAAGGGCTTATTTGGCCAACCTTTGCTTTCTGGAGTCATTCTTCTAATATTTAAGAGTCTAGCTCCAGATTTCCTATTCTGCTTAGCAGCTTTTATCATATCTTTGACCTTTCTAGTGATCTTACGATCATTATCTAAGCCCCTCTTTGCCTCAGAAGAGCCAGAAGCCATAGTTCCAGCAAGATGCTTAGTTATATCATCGGCACTTGTCACATCAGTCATTCTGAGGCCTCCACCGGCCTCTCCTAGCTCTTTAGCAGCCGTATCTGCATCAAAGATAGGAATATCTACATAATCCTTGCCAGCAGCTTTATTAGCAGCATACGCCTTTCCGCCGAGAACCATTGCTTTAATTTCACCAACTCCAAAGCCATCCTCCATCATCTTGCCCAGCTTTCCAGTCACATATAAAAGCCATTCCCCATCTCCAAGTTTCTCCATTCGAAAACCCTGTTCCCAATGAGAATATCCACTTCTAAGTCTATTGGCAGCTAGATCCTTAGCTTTTTGGCCAACTTCACTGGCCGTCATACCTGCTACAGCTTTTAAATTCTTATCAATTCCATCAAGAATCTCGTCAGCATCTAATTCTAATTCAACATCTATTTTGATCATGATTTATTCATTTGGATCATAATCCGCATTCTTAGGTCGTTCAAGTAAAAAGTCTCTTTTGACTACCCAAGTTTCGGGAAGTTTCACATACGTAGCGCCATCGATCTGTTTCTTTGGTGCTTGTGTTTGTGCAGGTCTAAGATTGAACTGACTAAATCGATCTCTATGAACTGCCTTAGTGGCCCGATACACGGGATGGTACTTATAATAAATTGAATAAATTTGGCGATCTGCAGGTTTATGCGTACCAATCCAACTAATATTACCATTTAGATCGATTTCAAAATCTGTTCCAAAATGATATCTTGATGTAGTCTTGTTGACCTTATCATATGTAAATATGGCTAAAACTGTACAAGCTGGATATTTTAAGTTATCTTTAGTTACTCCTTCCTGTCTTGTAACTAACTCATAAAAATCCTCTTCAAAATCAAGTAACTCAATTTTAGTTAATGGAGCAAGGGTCTGTCCAGATAAAAAAGTCATTAAAATCTCATCAATATGGAATGTACCCTGAATTTGAAAAGTTTCAGCAAGTTGCTGTTGTTGAAATAATGCAACTGTTTCAAAACAATCAAAATCCAACATATTATTTTTAGAAATAGGATCATTAAGATCTTGATCCATAGATTCCAAACTTTTCATATTAGGCATGATAGTGGACTTCCAAAGTCTAATGCGTACTCCTAAATCTTTGATGACTTGATCTAAACGATCAACATCAATGCCGGGGGTTATCTTTCTTCCCATCATTAATCCTTATCGGTGATAGTCCGCTCTTTCTCTTTGAGTTTTTGAGATTCTGCATGAGCTTTAGCAAAAGCTGATAGCTCTAATTTAATCTTATACTTTTCAAGAAATTGTTCTATCATACTCATTAGTTTCTTATTCTTTTTTATCTGCAAAGTCCTCTTCAGTGAGGATTATATTCTTACTATTCTTGGCCTGCTCAACATAGTTACTCTGAGACGGTTTCATGTTGGCCATAACATTCCCAGAAGGACCTTGTTCAAGAGTTGCACCTAATGTATATTTAGTATCTCCAAAGAAGTTTCCAAATGATACCTCCTTAGAAGCTTCTTTTTTCTCTTCGGTCAAATCTTCTACTTCTCCACCTTGAGCTGCTATATCCAATCCTTCTGGAAGCTCTTGTTGTTCAACTTTAGCAGGTTCAGCTGAATCTCCTGGTGCTTTGGCATCTTGAATTGAAGGAGCATTTTCTGCATTCAATTGTGTATCATTTTCTGGACCATTCTCAGCAGGAGCTGCCTCTGATGTAATTGCCTTTTTAATTTCTTTGCTCATTTTATTCTCCTTTTTTATCTTTAGATTGTTTCAATGCTGTTTTAAGTATATTAAATTTACGTTCATAATCATCTTGTTTAGTTGCCAAGTTATTTAAAGTAGAACTTGGAAAACCTGTTCCATGCTCTTTAGCCAATTGATTATGTGCTTCCTCTAAATGTATATAAGCTGATTTAGCTTTTACGTATTCATCTAATTTACCTTGTAATTTAGGTACATCCTCATCTGCAGCATATTTATGAATTATACTATTCATTTCTGAATAATGCAATTTAGATACTTCATCAATTTGATTAGGATGCGGATTGGTTGAATCGTGAGATTCATATTTTGTACCATGCTGTGCATCAACCCAATAATGATATTTATGACCTTTAGAATCAACTTTATCTACCCTAATCTTTCCTGAATGCATCTTTTTAGGATCTACTCCCATTCCTGCCCCACTTTGTGTTCTAGAAGAAGTTCCCTTTTCACTTCCAGCTATGATTCCTGAGTTTTTATTAGATATTAAAGCTTTATTAAGCATAATAGATTTAAGTTTCTCAGTGGGATATGCGCAAGGATGGCCTGCTGCGTTTTTCATTAATGTTAGTTTATCATTAGAAGATATAACTGTATATTCATTCTTATAAAGAACTATCTTTTCACCAGAACGTAAATTCAAACTTTTAAATGCTTTTAAAAACGTATTATACTTACTCATTTTTCTTTTGTTTCATTGCGTGTAGTATCTGATAAAACTCTTCTGAAAGGCTATCCCACTCTGCTAAAAGTGTTTGAGCTGCATCTAAATTATTTCTACAAACCTTACCTGCGACACAGTTTCGTCTCCAAGATTGAAGTGCTTTAATTACTTCAGTATTTTTACTATGTGCTTTATAATTCTTAATGAATCCGTTAATTGATTTTTTGATCTCGATATCAATATCTCCCATTTTAATCCTTAAACTACCTTTACCATTATTAATAGGTTCTCCGGGGTTTTGGCCTTGATGGTAAAGTTCTCTATGTTGAGATAACATGTCATCCATTACATCCTCTGCCGTTTCTATATCAGCTGCCGTTTCTACATTAGTAGAAGGATCCGCAGTTAGGCGAGGTGCGGTATAAAGTTGTTTAATTTCAAGATTCTTTGCAAGAATAGGGATAGTCATATCGTCAAACTTTTCAATAACTTGCCCTTCTCCATCTTGAAAGAAACCGCTGTACAGCCCCCGATCTTTAGTAAATACTGTGAGAAGACCTTTATCCATAGGAATCTTAGTTAAATCTGAATCAATTGATCGTTTTAAGTATTCAATAAGTTCAGGAGGAGCTGTCTGTTCAGCAGTTGCGTGCTGTTGGGCGTCTATTGATACTTTTGCATCACGAAAATCATAAGTTGATTTCTTGAATTCTTCAAAAAACTTCTGAGTTTTAATTAAAGATGGAAGAGCATTAATAATTGAACGATTACCTTTAGGCTCTTTAGCTTCCTTCTTTTTGATCTTCTTTTTCTTTGATTTATAAGTTTTTACGAACTTTTTAGGATCATTCATATTATGCCACCACAAATGGGATACCACGATAATGCTGTTTTACAGCCATCGTATATTTTTCTAGTTTCTTTCTATAAGATTCAACTCTAGCAGAAAAGGCATGAAACATTGCAGATGCAGTGGTTCCTTTGCTTACTCCTGCTCCATCCAAATTTACACTTTCTGATGCAACTCCAGGCCCCAGAACAATATCTCCAAGAATCTCAAATAAATGAATTGCAGCCTGCATTCCAATCATATCATTAATCACAATAGGTATGCAATCACTATCAAATCCCGCCCTATACGTAACTTTAAATAGATGTGGCCAATAATCTCTAGTTCCATAAATAAGAGGAAGATATGACCCACCTTGAGTTACGATTAAACCAGAAAAGCTCCCCTCTACAGGAGATAATTGAAGTTGTCCTGATTCTTTTTCAACTACAAACCACTCTTTAGGATAATCTACTAAATCAATACTATTTGGAAATTGTGCCTTAAGTTCAGTGACTTCACTTACTGGCTTCTTCTTAAGTTTTAATATATTAAAATCTATATAATCTACTGCTCTATAGTCAAAATTCTCTTGAATTTCTCTTGGTGTAATAAGAATATCAAGTTCATGTTCTAAAAAACTAACTGAAGTATTAATCGCATGTTGGATTGTATCTTTTGGTATTTCTTCTCCAGACACTGGATCAGAAAGATCAATTCCAAATAAATATCTACTTTTAAGTTGTTCGGGTGTAATAAGAGATTCACTTGTTGAAAATGAAGATTCTGTTACACTATTAAATGGAAATTTTACACTCATATTTAAACCTCAAACCAAGGATCATCCAGTGTATTTATAATAACTACTGTATCCGGTGATCTTCTAGAAACCATATCCATATATCTTAATGGATCTTGTTCAAACATATCATCTTCGACGATCTCTTTTACCTCCTCTTGAATAGAAACTGAAGATTGATTCAGCCTATTTGCTACTGATGCTAAAAATCGCGTATCTTCAGGATTATTTTTAAAAATATCCATATCACTTTTCCATTCTTCTATAGTTTCATATGGTTTCATTTTATTTTTTCCTAAAATCCCATCGACTATTCCATCCGCGAGAATCCAAGTGTGTAAAAGTGTTATACCGCCCAATACCGTCAAATACCAGTTTTTCAGCAGCATTTGCAACTTGATCAGGAGTTTTTGTCCTAACTTGAAGATCACTCGCATCTCCTTCTTTATGACGAGATTTGGAAGCTCCTCCAACATCTTTATTATACTCTTCACAACGGTATCCTGATGTGATTTTTATAGGACTTTTTAATTTTTTTCTAAGTTCTTGGAGCTTTTCAACATGAGTAAGATCAATCTTAGTCCATTGACAATCTGGATATTTACAATTACAGTCAAATTCAGTAGAGACAAAATTAGTTGTGAGTTTAGTTTTTATGCCCTTTTTATAAAGTTTGACATTTTTGGCCATTTTAGCATCCTTTTATCTTTGTGGCTTGAAGGGCCATTTGAAGAATTGCCACATGTGTGGTCGCTCCCTCTGTGATCTCAAGTGTAAGATTCTGACTAATAAGTAAAGTAGTTTCTGCTGTTGATAAGGTAACTGTAACTAAGGACCTGTCACTTGCGTCAAGTACGATAGGGGTTTTTGTAATTATCGTGTCATCAGACATCTTAAAGTCCATTGAAAATGTAACTCCCGATGCCGGTACATATCTAAGTCCCTGCCGTTCGGGCTGAAGAATTCTCATATTTAAAGTGAGGGCTTGACCTGGCAAGAATTTTGCCACATCAATATCAAAAAGAGCATTAAGCGTTGCGTCACTATTTAGCATTTGAAGTTGAAAAATCATTTTAAAATCCTCCGAAAAGTCTAACTATGGCGTAAATTGCAGTTGCGAGCCCCCCTAACCATATTAACATTTTTCCAGCTAATTTAATTAAGTCATATGGTCTTTCTAATGCTCCAATTCGGGCATCGCATTCTTTTTTTTGAAGTTCTAGAGATTCTCTCAAAATATGCATTCTTTGTTGATTCTCTGTTCTATGGGCTAAGTGCATTTTCTTAAGAGTATTAACACCTTCTATGTGAGCATCTAAGATTCTATTTTGCTCTACATCAAGCTCATTAATAGCTTTTAACTCTTGCTGCGTATAATCAATATGTTTATCAACCTTTTTATCTAGATTTCCAACAGAAACCTTCGTTTCTCCAACTTCTCTATAAATATTAGTTAACAATACATTTTGATCATTATTTTCATCTGACATCGCTATTTCCTTGGGAATCCTTTATAATTTATTGTATCACTAAGTTTATTAAAATTCCTACTCACTCTTATTCGGTTTTCGACCCCAAGAGAACTTTCCACCCACTCTTACGGCTATATAATAGCAAAAGGCTATAAATCTCCATTTGAGACTAGATTTAGCCTGCCTATTCATGTGATCCTGAAATCTAGCATCAGCCTCATCTCTAGTAAATCTAGTTGTAATATAGTCTAAATCATGGATTTTGCAGCTCGCATTAAATTTACTACTTAAAATTCTTCGAATCCAACGTGGCATCCAATAGGGTCCACAATGGTCCTTATGTTCCCTTTTCATTAGTTTTTCTCCTGTATTTAAAATTCTTGAGCGCCTCCTCTAGGGTAATGCCCTTATCACTGAGCTTGGCCTTTTTTACAAGTTTATTTTGAGTATTTCCATTAACACTTACAAATATACTCTTACCTTTGATTTTGAATTTCTTTTTAAATTTCATGGTATTTTTCCGTTATTTTAAATCTGATCGAATTAGTCCCAGTATTCATAAAACTAACTCTCATAAATAATCCAGCAGTAATTGGTGAAGCCCCCGCTGATGTGAAATCTGGTATGCCTTTTGGATCGGGGTTAATATATTCCGTTCTAACAAATTTCTTGAGTTCAAGGATATCTACACCGACTGTTAGGCCGTATAGTGCAAAATAGCCTAAAATATCGTTTTTATCAATAACGGAAATTTCTATGTAATCTCCTACAGTGATATTAGCTAAATCTATAATCTCATACCACCCACCTCTAAGCATTAATTCTGATGTAACTTCTACATCAAAAAAGCTTAACGTTCCTGGAGGAGCAGTGTAAAGATGCCCTTTCCAAACTGTGGTAAGTCCTTGAGTATCTTCAAAGGTAGGAGCTACAATAGGTCTCCCATCCTGGTCCTTCGGGGGATCATATACGGCATTTGGGTCCCAAGTTTTGGGATCTTTCGTTTGAAAACTTAGCATAGATTGGGCTGAGGTAAATATCGCATAATTCTTATGCAAGAATGAATACGTATTTGGAAAACTAATAACGCATCTAGATCTGTCATTGGATATAATAGATACGGTATCATTAGTTTGAGTTACATTTTCATCATTCTCAATACTTTGAGATAACGGATAATCTACTATTGCATACCATAATTGTCCAGCCATTTGATCTCCTTAAGGTGCATCCACTACAAAACCATCGGCAGATGGATGAAATAATACCATAGCAAGATTTAAAGAGTTGCCACTAGCATCGGAAATTACAGGATGGACATCTCCCGACCTATCCCCCATTAACCAAAATGCTTGAAGGTCTGCAATTTGTTTATAATCAATACCGTTCTTTTGCACATCATAACTCTTACCTGAGTTGTATATCTCAAGCATGGCGGCATCTGACAAGGCTACATTCCAAATTGCGGTATCTCCGCTCCTTATAGAGGAATATGAGGAAACTACCCCAGAACTATCTCTAGCAGCTATTGTGAAATTAGCTATTAATTCCCTATTCCATACATTCCTGCCACCTGCTACAATTACAGTGCCGCCATCAAACCGTATTCTTGTTTCAGTAGCACTGATAAAACTAGCAACCACATGATGCCAATTACCATCTGTTCCGGCCCCTCCAGTGGCTATATCAATATCTAAATTAGTTGTATCGTCTCCTGATTGGGCATTTCTTATTTGTAATCTTATAGTTGTGCCACTTATTTGAAGTCTAGTGTAGACTTCACTCTGTGCAGCTCCTTGTATTTGTAAGATATCATCATCTCCGGTAGCTGGGGCGGTAGTTTTAAACCATGTCGATATTGTAAATGGATATCCTGTAGTTCCGGCTGCCATATTAAATAAATCACCACTTGGGTCAGCATCTATTACAGAAAACTGATCAATACCATTATATTCTACTGAATTCAAATCACTAATGGTATTAGCAGGTATAGCAATTACAGAATCCGAAACACAATTGGTTGCCGTCATGGAATTAGCTGTGAAATTAAGGTTATTTCCACTTACATCTATAACTCCGCCAGATGTAGTAAAATCATCTGGAGGATCGCCCATTCTAAGCCATAATCTTAAACCTGTGAGATTTGTGTTAGATAGTAAATCTTGAGAAAATCCGCCAAAATATATGTGAACCGGATCTGCCGCTGTATCCCAAACCGATACTTCATCCATTAATCCATCATAGTATGGCGCATTTCCATCAAAACTGCCCAATCTAGCAGGGGCATTTCCAGTTGCAGTAATAATATCTGTTACAGAGCTTTTTAAGCTGCTATCTACATATAACTCAATATTTTGCGCTACAGAATCGTATCTGGCCACCACATTATGATAAACATTATCTCCAAAATTTCCCAAAGCATTAATAGTATTTAAAGCTGTACCATTGTGGTATCTCAGCTCAAGAGTGTCAGATTCATTCCATCTTAATTCAGCTTTGGGATTAACTATTGGAGTATTTTGATGAAGAGCTATCAAAGTTTTGGGCAATACGTAATTTAAACCTTGATTCCATTTTTTATTTAGGTAAGATTCTACAAGTTGCCGCTCTCCGGTAGTAAGAGCTTTATTATATACAATTATTTCTGCTATTTGACCCACAAGGCTGTGGGTTAGGCTTCCAATTTCTCTTCTACCAATCATGAAATTATTTCCGGGATCTTCGGCTGAGGCTGTACTATCGTTTAAAACCCCATCTACATATAATTCAGTTAAAGGACTGGTAGAATCATAAACTACTGCTGTATTATAAAATGTATTATTAGCAAAGGTAGAGATTTTAGACATCCAAACAGTTCCTGCAACTCCCACATATTGATTTCCATCCACATATTTGGGAAAGAAGCCATTAGCATTTGATGTAGAATCTACCAACCATACCGGACCCGTAGGTTGAACTGCTCCATGATTATGAAAAAATACAGCAAAAATAGTGGAATCCGCCCCTGTGTTATAAGTTGTCGTTAAACCTTGGGGATCAGCAAAGGCAATTGTCGTTCTAGTTCCATACCCATTGGATACCACCGTGGGTTGCTGAGAGGGTGTAGCTTGCGTGGCATGATTGCCATTTCCAGACTTATCATCCCATTGAGATACTTTTCCTGCAGATGACGTAATGGTACTTGCATCATCAGCATCAAACCACATAGATAAACCTGAAACGTCCGCCGGACTCTCTTCTAGTATGGTGGGTGTAATCCATTTATCATTAAGATAATTTTCAATATCGGTTCTCTCTTGGGTAGTTAGGGCTCGATTAAAAAGAATTATCTCTCCAAGATCTCCAGAGTAATATGCTGGATTATTAGTTACTGTTGTGATGCCTAATCTAAATATTCCATTATTAAAAAGATATGTTCCGGCTGAAGAACTAGATACAGCTTGGGCTACGCTATCTATCCATAATTCGTCTGTGCCGCCTCCGGCATCATATCTAACTGTAGCCATTGTGGGAGTATCTAGAACTAAACTTGTAGCAAAGGTTGTCCAAGCCCCAAGTCTATTAACTTCTACATTTGTGCCCTTATTAAGAGAAAATATAGACTGTCTACGTGATCCGCCTCCACCAACACCAATACTCCACATAGTTCTTGTTAAGTTAAATGGGCCTCCAAATGCATCGGCTTTAAATATAGCAAAAACTGTATACTCTTGGTCTCCCGAAAATGCATTAGTTTGTACGCTCATGTTATCATCCGTACCATCAAATCTTATAACTGACTTTCCAGAAATAGATCCTTGAGTCCATACGGGTTGATTTGCTGATGTGGCCTGTGCCATGTTATTGCCATTTCCAGACTTATCATCCCATTGAGATACGAAATTGGAGGCATCTTTAGTGATTGTGGTATCATCTGAGGCATCTAACCATACTACAAGATTAGCTATGTCAGTCGGTTTTACTTTTGGATTATTCTTTTTAATCCAAGTTGACATAGTGAAACTACCACTTCCTGGTAAAATCAGATCTGAAGCAGGACCTACCATATCTGTATTTGCTGTATCTCCTTGAAATAATGTAGCTTTATCATTTACAAATTGTATTTGAGTGACAAATATTACAAGAGATTTATCAAAGGTTAGAGACCCTTGGTCCGTCGCCCTTACAGTAACTTGGTGGGAGGGACTTATATTAGGATCTACCGTATTTTTAAGCTGAAGTTGATTTCCAGAAATCTGAAACTTATTATCTGGATCACTTACTATTGAAAAGGTGTGCATATCGCCTGGGTTAGGATCAATGGCACTAAGTGTCCCTATAGTTGTGCCTATTGGACTCGTATTTAATACCGTGTTATTAGATAAGGTAATGTCCGTTGGAGCCAAATTTGCTTGTAATTCTGAGCAATCCAACATTCCCTGAGTAACAGTGACAAGTGAGGATCTCCCTCCTTCCTCCGCTGTTCCAGCATTGATCACATCCACTCTAAGGGCTACGTCTCCTACTACTGCATCTTCTGCAAAATGGTATGTTGTAACTAATAAACTATTCTCATAGATCCTGCATACGCGTGACATTTGACCCTGAGCAGCAAGATAATCATATTCCTTTACATTGGTTCCTGTAAAATCAGGTATGGCTGGATCTATATGAATATGGGTAAGCTTCTTGCTCATTAGGGAAGCTCCGCTATTGCGATTTTAGTGGTATTATTTGAAGAAATTACGTAAAAATCTTTCTCTGGCCCAATATCAACTGAGATTATATCATTTTTTGTTGCGCGAAAACCTGATCCATTGGTTCCAGAGGTTATAGTATTAATATATCCATACCAGATTGTTCCACTTTTAACTTGAACTTGTATCGTGGTTCTTTTATTTAAATTAGATGATCCTACTCGAATTGCAGTAACTACCCCATTTGATAATGTAATATTGGTCTGTAATGGAGAAATTATATTTCCAGACTCATCTATTACAGACTTCACTCCTCCTAGAATATTCCCATTATGATCTACAATAATTATTCTACGCGCAGCCGCATCGTCACAGTGCTCCTGCTGTTCAATCTTATTCCTAGAGGTTATTTGATTTTTTCTGATTGGATCATCAATCGACACAATAAGCCCCTTTTAAGAAGCCTTGGGGGCTTCTAATTATTTTTGTTTAAAAACTACAATTTGTGCTGCTGCACTTAATTTGTAAGCCAGCCCCTTATTAGTACCGGAGGCTCCAAAAAAGATCATATCTGATTGTCCATTTAAAATAGCTATGCCATTAGTGGCGTCTACTGTTGGATTGGTTCCAGCTTCCCCAATCCAGAGATAAATGGTGCTTCCAGTATCGTTAGCTACTCGTAATAAGGCAAAATCTTTGACGGCATGCTCAATCGCATCATTAAAGAAGTTTTCAGGAGTTGCGGGAATTCCACTTGTTTCTTTACCAACACCAGATGCATCATGATGTTCGGCATTTGCAATTGAACCAAGACTTCTAGCATGATTATTCAAACCCAACTTTTTATTTTCTTCGCCCATTTTTAGCCTTCCTTAATGTCACCATGTTCATCAATATATTTTTCATCTTTCTTTCGTCGTTCTTTGAGATTAACATGATCAATCTTTCTCATGAGTTTTTCAATTTCGTTACGAAAGAAAAACAAAGTATCTCTATATCGTTTAAAATCACTTCTGACAAAATCAAGTTCAAGATCTTTGCCCACGCCATGCGGGTCTTCAAATACAAATACTACCACAGGTTTATCATACTTACCCAAAGAGATTTCCGACCTCAAATATTTAAGGCCATTTAATAGAATATAAGGACAGACTGCAAGTTGGTCTGTCTTGAATTCCTTATTTTTCATCCGCTTTCTTCTTTTTGGATCTCTTTTTCTTGGCTTTTTTAACTGCCTTTTCTTCTTTAATTATTTCCTTCTTTTCAATATTGCACTCTACTAGTCTAACTAAATTTCTACAAGCAGGACATCTATGAGTATTTTGACCTTCTGCATCATCAATATTAGATTCCACCTTACAAAGGGGACATTTTACTTGTTTTTCCATCTTTAACTCTCCAAATTTATGAGTCTATTATTACTTATTTTATCATGAAAAACTATTGCTTTGCAAAAGATATAAAAGTGCCCCTGAGGAGAACCCCCAGGGGCTAAGGGTAGGGAGATAAGACATGAAAGTCTTTAATACAGCATTGCGCTATATCTCTTATAATATAACATACCTAGTTTATGAATTACAATTATCAAATAACTTTCAATGACCTATTGCATAAAGAAAAGGCCAGATTCCGAAGAATCTAGCCTTTAATTCATTTAAATATTACAAAGACTTAGGCTCTGCCGATATTTTCTCTTACAAGACATTTGCGCGGGGCAAATACAACCGGCGTACCATAAAGCAGTTGCATCCATCGATACGCAGTAGCGATGATTGCAAGATCCATTTTCATCAATGGAGCTAATTGCTTAAATCTCATTACTTCTGACTCATTAGAGAGCAAGTAAGACTGAGCCAAGCCCGGAAGCTTATGGTTCAAGTCAGTAAGAGTTGCAGCTCCGCCGACAGTTGCAGGAGCAACAAAACCGATAAGCTCATGATTAGCGGTAGTTCCAACAGGGGCTCGGAAAACTGCATAAGCATGCGCACCAGCGGTAGCAGGGATTGCAACAGTAATGGCACCATCAGCAGCGACGGCAGTGTTGCCTTCAGTAGACAGCGTCGATTCGCCTTCCTTATTGATAGCGGCAACTACGTAACTGTAAGTTCCAGCTTCGGCAGCAGACCATTTAGAATCAGCTACAGAAGGAGCCACAGTTGCGGCAGTGGGTGCTCCAGGAGCTGCAGGGGCTCCAGTTGAAGGGCTATTACCACGCTTAGGTCGAAGGAATACATCTGATACTAGATCAAAAGCTCCTGCACTGGATACGAATTGTTGAAGAACGAATCCAGCTTTGCCGTTGGCAATACCCATGGGATTTACACGTTCTTTGGGATAAAACTGACGAGCTAAGTCCGAATGGACCTTAGTATCAAGCATCATGAGATTCGGCATACCGAAATTCTCAACGACGATTCGTCCATCATCTTCAAGTTGGTCTTCATCGAGAATAGAACCACGAGAATCTCTTACAACACTTTCAGCTAAACCATAACCTGTGAAGGATTTGGCTTGAGCAGAAGAGTCGGTATCT
>Ga0114931_10000307_pt1 | contig 57492 bp, 60 predicted proteins | sample 2SBtaG_FD_89579 | JGI IMG/M metagenome (GOLD analysis project Ga0114931, IMG submission 89579) | Deep subsurface microbial communities from Kolumbo volcano to uncover new lineages of life (NeLLi) - 2SBTROV14_V59a metaG | ecosystem: Environmental > Aquatic > Marine > Volcanic | place: Kolumbo... | reverse complement strand
TCCTGGTGCGTTCCGGCGTGTTGACCTCGGTGCATTCCTTTGCCGCCGACCCGGCACGCGGCCTGTTTATCCTGGTCTTCCTGAGCATTGTGATCGGCGGCTCGCTGGCCCTGTATGCATGGCGGGCACCGAACGTGCCCGGCGGCGGCAGTTTCAGTCCGCTGTCGCGCGAGGGCCTGCTGCTGGGTAACAATCTGCTGCTGGTTATGATCACCACCTTCGTTCTGCTCGGCACCCTCGCCCCGCTGATCTACGATGCCATGGACTGGGGCAAGATTTCAGTCGGTTTTCCCTGGTTCAATACCATGTTCGTCATATTCACGCCGTTTCTGGTGCTGCTCATGGGTCTGGGACCATTGACCCGCTGGAAACAACAGGATGCCGGCGACCTGGCACGCCTGGTGCGGGTCGCCCTGCTGGCAAGTATCGGCGCCGGCGCACTGGTAGCCCTGCCGGTCCTGCATGCCGGCTCGGTGTGGGCCGGACTGGCCGTGATGTTGTCTGTGTGGCTGATATCGACACTGCTGATCAGCCTGCGCAAACGGTTGCGGCACCGCAGGGGACTTGCCGCTCTGTGGAAGGATTTCAGTGCGCGCGGCGGCGGCAGTTATTACGGCATGCTGATTGCCCACTTCGGTATCGCAGTATTCGCCGTCGGTATCACCGTCGACAACCTGTACTCTGTCGAGGAAGACGCCCGTATGGCCCCCGGCGAGATCCGGGAGCTGGCTGGCTATACGTTCCGCTTCGACGGGGTCGATCACATCCAGGGCCCCAATTACCAGGCTGACCGCGGCACCCTGCACGTGCTTGAACAGGGACGGGAAGTTGCCCTGCTACACCCGGAAAAACGCACCTACCTGGTTCAGACCCGCCCCATGACCGAGGCGGGCATCGATGCCGGCTTTACCCGGGACATCTATGTGTCGCTGGGCGAGGCCCTGGACGACGGCAGCTGGAGCCTGCGGTTGTACTACAAACCCCTGGTGCGCTGGATCTGGTTCGGTGGCATCCTCATCGCCATCGGCGGACTGCTGGCTGCCTTCGATCGGCGCTACCGCCTGGCGATCAGGCGTAATGTGGCAACGACATCAACGACGCCGGGAGACCCGCTGACCGCCGAAGGGCAGACCTGATGGCGCGCAAATTGCGTTATCTGGTGCCGCTTGCGGTGTTTCTGCTGCTGGCCGGTCTGCTCTACCGGGGACTCAGCATCGACCCCAAGCTGGTGCCATCGCCGCTGATCGGCAAGCCCATGCCGGCCTTTACCCTGCCGCGCCTGCAGGATCCGGAGGCCACCATCAGTGACACCGACCTGCGCGGCACGGTCTTCATCATGAATGTCTGGGCGACCTGGTGCGTCTCCTGTCGCGCCGAACACAGTACGCTCCTGCAATTCGCGAAAACCGGCGCCGTACCTATCTACGGGCTGAATTACAAGGATCAGCGTCCCGCTGCACAGCGCTGGCTGCAGCAACTGGGTAATCCGTATACCGTCAATGCCTTCGATGCCGATGGTCGCACTGCGATCGACTGGGGCGTCTATGGCGCGCCGGAAACCTTCATCATCGACCGCCGGGGCATCATCCGCCACAAACACATCGGCCCGCTGACCGTCGAGGTGATCAATAACGAAATCCTGCCGCTAATTGCAGACCTCAGGTCGGAAAAATCATGAATGGCGCTAAAATACTGCTGCTCACGGTCCTGCTGACCATCTGTCTCCCCGCGCCCGCCACCACGACACTTGAATCCTTCACGTTCACCGATCCCGGCGGGGAACAGCGCTTCAAGGACCTGATCGCCGAACTGCGTTGCCTGGTCTGCCAGAACCAGTCACTGCTGAACTCGGATGCCGAACTGGCACACGACCTGCGCGCCGAGGTCTACGAAAAGATGCAGGCCGGCCAGACCAAGGCAGAAATTATCGACTTCCTCGTTGCCCGCTACGGGGACTTCGTGCTGTATAACCCGCCGATCAAGCCCGCAACGTATCTCATCTGGTTCGGTCCGTTCGTGCTACTGGCCATCGCCCTGCTATTACTGGGTTTCGCCCTCAAACGCCAGCGCCGCCCCACGGACCAAAAACCGATTAGCGGAAAAGACCGGCAACAACTCGACCAGATCCTTGGTAAACCTGGCACCCGCACGGAGCGTGATTCATGATCGTATTCTGGGGACTGGCCGCAGTCATGATCCTCATCGCCCTGCTGTTTACCGTCCCGTGGATGCTGCGCGGCGTGCAACATGCCGGCACCGATCCGGATTCCCTGAATGTCACGGTCATCAAGGCGCAACTCACTGAACTCGACAATGACCTGCACAGCGGCCGGCTGTCCGCCGCCCAGTACGATGCTGCGCGTGAGGACCTGGAACGGGAGCTGCTGGATGACCTGGCACATCCTCATACCGAACCAGCGCAGGCCCGTAGCGGCCGCTGGGCCGCGCTGCTGCTGATCATCCTGGTTCCGGTGTTTGTGCTGGCCCTGTACCAGCAGACCGGCTCGCGGCAGATCATCCCGCTGCTGGCCGAATCGGCCAGTGCCGTTCCGACCCCGCCACTAACCCGGCAATCAATAGAACAGATGGTCGAGCAGCTGGCCCAACGGATGCAGAAACAACCGGATGACCTGCAAGGCTGGACCATGCTCGGCCGCAGTTACATGGTACTGAAACGCTACCCGGAGGCTGCCGACGCCTATCACCAGGCGCTGAAACTGGACCCGAACAACGCCACACTCATGGTCAATTATGCCGATGCCATTGCCATGGCAAACAACGGCAACTTCACGCAGGAAGCCGCCAGGCTGTTGCAGCAGGCGCTGAAACTGGAACCGGATATGATCGAGGCACTGTGGCTCTCCGGACACCTGGCCTACCAGCAGAAGGCATACGACAACGCAATCGCCTACTGGCAGCGAGCCGCTACCCTGTTACCGGATGACAGCCAGGACCGGTCACTGATCAACAGCCAGATCGCGATGGCCCGTCAGCAGACCGGAACTGAAAGCAACACGGTAGCGCCGGTCACCGGAACACCGACAAGTGTTGTTACAGCGACTCCTGCATTGCATGTCAAGGTTTCACTGGATGCCAAACTGCGAGCCCAGGCCGCGCCGGATGATACCGTGTTTGTGTTTGCGCGCGCCGTGAAGGGACCGCGTATGCCGCTCGCCATTGTCCGCAAGCAGGTCCGCGACCTGCCATTGACCGTGGTACTCGATGATTCGCTGGCCATGTCGCCTGCCATGAAACTGTCCCGGTTCAAGGCTGTGGAAGTCGGTGCGCGTATCTCCCGGTCCGGCAATGCCATGCCGCAAAGCGGTGACCTGCGAGGTTCGGTATCACCGGTGGCGACCGCAAAGTCCGATCCGGTCTCGGTAATCATCAGCGAACCGGTACCCTGATCGGCGTGAGACTTGATAGTATGCGTAGCTGACGGGTTACCGGAAATTTCTGTTCGATCACGACCGCTACAGGCAGCGATTATTTCTCTGCCACAATAAAACAGATCCAGCCGGCATCGGCCTCGCCCACAGTGACAGGTTTGTATATTCCATTACCTTCTCCGGTCTCTTCATCAGCGCCTTCCCAGTAGATCGTGATCTTTTTGTAACCGGCCTCGGTCAGGAGTTCCTGGATTTCCGGCAAGGTCCACAGGCGCCAGTCATAGGAAAACGCCTTTTTGATTTTCGAACCATCGCGGAACTCGAAATGAATATGACAGAGCATGTCCCCGTTGACCGGATTATAACTGGCCTGCTCCCATACATATTTGAAGCCCTTGCACTTGCGTTTTTCCTTGAGTTCCTGAAAGGCCTCATAGCCGCCGAACAGGTCCATGAACAGGATACCGTCATCCACCAGGGCATTACGCACAGTCCTGAAATACCCTCCCAGGGTCTCACGGGTCTTGAACAGCTGGTAGCTGAAATTCATTGCCAGTACGGCATCAACCGGTGCTGTTTTTACCTTGCAGACATCCTCCTGCATCAGCGTCAAGCGCATCTGCGCCTCGGGTTTGAGTTGCGCGACGTTGTGCTCACGCCCCCAGGCCAGCACCTCCGGGTCGATGTCGACACCGATCGCCGTATGCTTGTCTGCGCGCCGCACCCATTCGCAACACATATTCGCGGTACCGCAAAAATCCTCCCGGATATTTAGCGCCGGTCGGCCACGAACCTTCTGGAAGGTTTCACTGACAAATTCATATTCACTGGCCGGCTCCTGGACTGATTTTTCATACAGGACATGCCGGTCAGCCTGTTGCGCCATGGTGAGTTTGCCGGATTTACTCTTGCTGCCTGCTTTCATCGCTGTTTTCCTGTGTTTACCCATCCCGTTATTATGTCATACCCGACAGGCACCCAACACGGGCTGCCCGGCATTAAAGGCGCTTAGTAACTCTGACGATGTACTGATATACTTGACGGGTGTGCCATTCATTCTGCTAAAAACCCAGGGAACGGGTTGAATTATGTCAAAGATTGCTGAAAGTACATCCTCCGTGGGTTCCGTGACCGACCCGGACAACGGGCCGGTAGCGCCGAATGAGCCCGGCAACCACTCAACGATCACCGATCTTGAGAACCCCGACCTGTACCTGAACCGGGAACTTACCTGGCTGGAATTCAATCGCCGTGTCCTGCACATGGCGACCGACACACACACACCCTTGCTGGAACGCATCAAGTTTCTCGCTATTGTCAGCAGTAACTTTGACGAGTTCTTCATGAAGCGCATTGGTGGCCTCAAGCAGCAGATCGCTGCCGGAATACGTACGCCCACGGATGACGGCCGGACACCGCTTGAGCAACTCACGGAATGCCAGGTGTTCGCCCGTGATACCCACCGGACACAGGACAGCATCTACCTTGACCTGCTGAAGCAGCTGGAATCGGATGGTATCCGGCTGACCACCTACACCAGTCTGAATGACAGCGAAAAAGAGGGTATCCGTGATACCTTCATTACCAATATCTTCCCGTTGTTGACTCCGCTGGCGATGGACCCCGGGCACCCGTTCCCGTTTATCTCTAACCTTGCCCTGAACCTGCTGGTGTCGCTGTGTTATCCCGGTGGCGGTGGCAGTCATTTTGCACGCGTCAAGGTCCCGATGGTGAAGGGTTTTGCCCCCCGCTTCCTGCGGATTGGCGACAGCAATACCTATGTCCGGCTGGAAGATGTCGTCACCAACAATCTGGACTTGCTGTTTCCGGGGATGGAGATCAATTCCTGTGAACTGTTCCGGGTCACGCGCAATGCGATTGTGGAGATTGAGGAAGAGGAAGCCGACGACCTGCTCTCGATGATCGAGACGGAACTGCGTGACCGGCACTTTGCCCCGATCGTGCGCCTGCAGGTCGAAACCGGCATGAACCCGACCCACCGTGGCATGCTGGCTGCCGAACTCGGTCTGGATGAGGAGGCTGACGTATTCGAGGTGGAAACCATGATGGCGATGCGTGATCTTTTCGAGATCGCCGGACTGGAACTGCCCGCCTTGCATGACTCACCACACAAACCGGTCGATCATACCCGGCTGGCGCATGACTCCCGGAATATTTTTCATATCATCCGCGAACGGGGCGCATTGCTGCTGCAGCACCCCTACGAATCATTCAGTACCAGCGTGGAACGTTTCCTGCGCACTGCCAGCGAAGACCCCAAGGTGCTGGCCATCAAGATGACGCTCTACCGCACCTCGGCGGAGAGTGCCATCGTGGATTCACTCGTGAATGCGGCACGCAATGGCAAGCAAGTTGCCGTACTCGTGGAACTGAAAGCGCGTTTTGACGAGGCCGCCAACATCCGCTGGGCACGACGCATGGAACAGGCCGGGATTCATGTCACCTACGGCGTGGTCGGCCTGAAGACACACAGCAAGGTCATTCTGGTCGTGCGCAAGGACTACAACGGTCTGCGCCGCTATGCCCATATCGGGACCGGCAACTACCATTCCGGCACAGCACGCCTGTACTGTGATCTCGGCATGTTGACCAATGATGGCGATATCACCCAGGATCTCTCTGAACTGTTCAATTACCTGACCGGATACTCGCCCCCGCCGCGCTACCGGAAAATCCTGACATCACCGTTTACCCTGAAACAGGCGTTGCTGGACAAGATTGAACGGGAAATCCGGTTGCATTCAGCGTCCACCCCCGGCCTGATCCAGTTCAAGATGAATGCACTGGAAGATATCGACATCACCCGCGCCCTCTACCGGGCCTCCCGGGCCGGTGTAAAAGTGGACCTGATCGTACGCGATACCTGCCGGTTGCGTCCGGGTATCACCGGTCTGAGCGAATCAACCCGCGTCATCAGTGTCATCGGCCGATTCCTTGAGCATGCCCGTATTTATTACTTCCGTAACCAGGGAGACGAGGAATACTTCATCGGCTCCGCGGATCTTATGAAGCGTAATCTCGAAAGCAGGGTCGAGGTAGTGGCCCCGGTCGAGGACTCCCGCCTGCGACAGGAACTGCGCCTGATCATCGATGTCCAGCTCTCCAACATGCGTAATGTCTGGGAGATGCGGTCTGACGGCAGTTACACCGAGCTGAGGGACACCACGGGTAAACATCCCCTGGATTCACAGGAAACCTTTATCGAGCTCGCCCAGAAACGCAAACAGGCCGCTTCGAAGCACCAGCAAGCCAGGTTGCGCAAGAAACTGCTACACCATTTCCACAAACGTCTGCAAAAATACACCTGAAGACGAAGCAGCCCGGGCGGGACAAAACCCTGCGGGGTGAAACGGCAACCCGCCGGATCCTCCATTGGCTGCCCGACTTGATGCGGCTCAACGGGAAAGAGCTACCTCACGCATCGAAGGGATGTCTCAGTACGATCGTTTCCGCACGGTCCGGGCCGGTGGAAATGATGTCAATGGGTACGTGGCAAAGTGTCTCGATACGCCCGAGATAGTCCTGCGCCGCACGCGGCAGATCCGCCTTGTCGCGGGCACCCACGGTGGATTCCGACCAGCCGGGTATCTCGATGTACTCCGGCTCACACTGCTCAATCAGGTCTGCGCCGACCGGCGGGGTTTCGCTTGACTTGTCATTCAGCCGATAGGCGGTACAGATTTTCAATGTATCCAGGCCATCGAGAACATCCAGTTTGGTAATGTACACGCCGGTCACGCTGTTGATAGCGAGTGAGCGGCGCAAGGCGACGCTATCCAGCCAGCCACAGCGGCGCTGGCGTCCGGTCGTGGCGCCGAACTCATGACCCTGCTCCCCGAGGTGCTGTCCAGCATCATCAAACAGCTCGGTCGGGAACGGGCCGGCCCCTACCCGGGTCGTATAGGCCTTGACGATACCGAGTATGTAATCCAGGTCGCGGGGACCGACGCCACTGCCACTGGCGGCACCACCCGCTGTGGTCGTGGACGATGTCACATACGGATAGGTGCCATGATCGATATCCAGCAAGGCGCCCTGGGCACCCTCAAACATAATGCTGTCTCCAGCTGCACGCAGGCTGTGCAGCAATCCGGGGATGTCCGCAACCAGGGGGGCGATCTGTTCACCCTGCGCCAGGGCCTCATCAAGCACCTGTTGAAAATCCACAGGATCTGCCTTGAAATAATGCTGTAATGCAAAGTTGTGATAGTCCATCACCTCGCGCAAACGTATCGTGAAGTGGTCAGGATCCAGCAGTTCCCCGAGGCGCAGGCCGCGACGCGATACCTTGTCTTCATAGGCCGGTCCAATACCACGGCCGGTCGTCCCGATGGCCTTTTTACCGCGTGCGGCCTCGCGTGCGTGATCAAGGGCGATATGGTAGGGAAGAATCAACGGACAGGACTCGCTGATCTTCAGGCGCTCGCGTGCCGGGATACCACCCGCTTCCAGCAGGGACAGCTCATCCAGCAGGGCGGTCGGTGACAGCACGACCCCATTGCCAATCAGACACTGGACGTTGTCCCGCAGGACCCCGGACGGAATCAGGTGCAATATGGTCTGCTCGCCGTCGATGACGAGGGTATGTCCGGCATTGTGCCCGCCCTGGAAACGAACAACCGCCGCGGCCCGATCAGTGAGCAGATCGACGATCTTGCCTTTGCCTTCATCGCCCCACTGGGTACCGATGACAACCACATTCTTGCCCATGAAGTCTGCTCTCTTGTTTACATTGAAACTGGAATATGCCGGGATTAGTGCGTGGATTCGACGACCCAGTTGCCATTTTGTTTTGTCAGTACACGCTCGCATCCCAGGTCAGCGGCAGCACCCTGCTGCCCGGGCAATTCAAACACGACGCGTTCACCGTCAGCACGCAGCTTGCTGACCACTGCCTGCAGACCCGCATCGGTATCCGCCGGTGCGAGAATAGAGCCGCTGGATAACCCCGGGTCTCTCGGGCTCAGCTCCATCAGGAGCTTGAGGTCCATACTGAAACCCGTCGCGGCACGCGCACGCCCGAACACCTTCCCGATCGCGTCGTAACGACCGCCCCGGGCAATCTCCTGACCGCGGCCCGGCACGAATACGGCAAACACCATCCCGGTGTGAAACCGGTAACCGCGCAGTTCAGCCAGATCAAAGAACAATCGGGTAGCGCCCTGGCGTTGCCGCATCGCCGTGGCAATGGCATTCAGGTTGTCCAGTGCCACCATAACAGCCTCACCGGCGCCGGCAAGGCGTGCGCGGGCTGTTTCCAGTATTTCCTGGCCGCCATTCAACTCGACCAGCACGGCCAGACGGTCGCGTTGCTCCCTGCCGGCGCCGCTGGCATCGAGAATCTCGCTGATGTCCGTAACTGCCTTGCGCTGCAGCGCATCGAACAGCGCCAGTTCCAGCCGCTCATCCAGGCCCGCCTCAGCTGCCAGGCTACGGAAAATACCTACATGCCCGAGATCGACATGTACATCACTGACCTGCATCAGGCCAAGGGACTCCAGCACCAGACTCAGAATCTCTGCATCGCTCTCGATGCCGTGATGGCCAAACAGCTCGGCCCCCATTTGCAAGGGGCTGCGTGAACCGGCAAATCCGTCTGGTCGGGTACGCAGCACCGTACCCATGTAACACAGGCGTGTGGGTGCCTCGTGCCTGAGCGCATGCGCATCGATGCGGGCGGCCTGCGGTGTCATATCGGCACGCACGCCCATCATCCGCCCGGTCAACTGGTCTGTCAGTTTGAAAGTCTGCAGATCGAGATCATTCCCGGTACCGGTCAACAGGGACTCCAGGTACTCAATCAACGGCGGCATGATCAGTTCGTAGCCCCAGCTGTTGAACAGGTCAAGTAATTCCCGGCGCGCACATTCCAGCCGCCATGCCGACGGCGGCAAGACCTCCTCAATACCTTCCGGCAACAACCATTTGTCTCTTGTGTTCATTGAGTCATGAATCCAGCGGGCTTACCGAACCGCATAGAGCAACACCACACCGCACACCATACTGACCAGACCGATAATACGCAGGACCCTGTCATCCATCTGCGAGACCGTTTCCAGCATGTTCCGCAACGATTGCGGACTGACAAACGGGACAATACCCTCGATCACCAGTACCAGTGCCAGCGCCGCCAGCAGGTCGCCCCAGTTCATGTCCACGGACAGGTGTAACCGGGAACACGCCCGGGTGTGTGGCAGGCAACCACCGGCTACCGCTCAATCCCGGTGCAGAGACACAGCGGTGGTCGGGCGGAGGTTATTTTCCCGCATCGCTGTTGAAATATTTAAAGAACTCGGAATCCGGCTGCAATACCAGTATGTCCTGCTTGCTGCCAAGCGCATCCCGGTAGGCATTCATGCTGCGGTAAAACGTATAGAATTCCTCATCCTTGCCATAGGCTTTGGCATAAATCCCGGTGGCAAGCGCATCACCTTCACCGCGCAGGGTGTCCGCATCGCGCTGTGCCTCGGCCAGGATCACTGTGCGCTTTCTCTCGGCCACGGCCCGGATGCCCTTGGCATTCTCATTACCCTTCGCCCGGTGCTCCGCGGCAACCCGCGCACGTTCCGCACGCATGCGCTGGAACACCGCATCGCGCACATCTTCGGGTAACTCGATCTGCTTGATGCGGACATCGACAATCCGGATACCGAACTGCTTGACCTGTTGGTTCCCCTTGACCGTCAGATTATCCATCATTTCTGCACGCTCACCGGAGACTACCTGTGTGATGGTGCGATTTTCAAACTCCAGTTGCAGGCCGTTCTTGATGATCTGCAGCAAGCGCAAGTTGGCCTGGCGTTCATCACCGGCAAAGGCCGTGTAATAGGTGGCCGGATCCTGGATCCGCCACTTGACGAAAAAATCGACTAACACGTTCTTTTTCTCGCCGGTCAGAAAGCGCTCCGGCTTCGTGTCCAGTGTCAGAATACGCTTGTCGAATTTGCGGACATTATTGATAAACAGCGGCTTCATGAAGTGCAGGCCGGGCACGTATTCAGAATCGACAATCTTGCCCAGCTGAAACTTGATCGCCACCTGTTTCTCATCAACGATAAAAAAGGCCGTCGCCAGGACCAGCAAGCCGATCCCGCCCAGTACCATGATTAATCTGCTTGCGGCCATTAGCGTTTCCCTCCTTGCCGGGTAGCACCACGCCGGTACGGTGCCGGTGGTGCCTGTGTGGCCGGACCGGAATGGACCTGTGGCCCACCGGAGGACGGCAGACGGTGACCAGAGGAATTCCCCATCAGCTTGTCCAGCGGAATATACATGAGATTGTTACCATCCTTGACCTGCATAACCACCTTGCTGGTATTCGCCAACACGGTTTCCATGGTGTCCAGATACAGACGTTTGCGCGTCACTTTCGGCGCCTTTTTGTATTCCTTCAGGGTCTGCAAAAACCGGCTGGTTTCACCTTCCGCGCGGGCCACCACCTGGTCACGGTAGGCACCGGCCTGTTCGCGCAGGCGCTTGGCATCACCACGCGCCTTCGGCACAATGTCCCGCGCATAGGCCTCGGCCTGGTTCTTGAAACGGACCTCGTCTTCCTGGGCCTTGATGGCATCCTCGAAGGCGCCCTGCACCTCTTCCGGCGGCTGTGGGTCCTGCAGGTTGACACTGGTCAGAATCAGGCCGGTCTTGTAGTGATCGAGGATGGTCTGGATCAGGGTTTCGGTCTGCGCCACGATGGCGCCACGCCCACCCGACAGAAATTCATCCATGGGGATGGCGCCGATGACCTCGCGCAGTGCACTCTCGGTCACCTCCTGCAGGGTGAAATCCGGGTCACGAACATTGAACAGGTAGTTGCGGGCATCCTTGATGCGGTACTGCACCGCCAGTTCCACCTGGATAATGTTCTCATCCTTGGTCAGCATCTTGGCGCGGTGACTGACCGTACGCACCTCGTCCACGTTGACCTTGGTCACGGTATCGATAAATCGCGGATACCAGTGCGGTCCCGGGCTGGTAATTCCGTTAAACGCGCCGAGGCGTAAAATCACGCCACGCTCCGCCGGGTCGATGATATAGATACCGGACAAAACCCAGGCAACCAGCAGCACGATGCCGATCAGTGGCATGCTGAACGGATTGCCGCGACCGGATCCGGAACCCGAACCTGCGCCACCGCGCCCGCCCATGAACCGGTTCACCTTGTCACGCAGCTTGCGCACGACTTCATCCAGATCAGGCGGACCCTCATTGCCGCCACGCCCGCCCCAGGGATCCCGTTTATCACCACCCGGTTCATTCCAGGCCATAGTTCACTCCAGTCTCAGATCAGTTTATTCCCCGGCCGGAGCCACCGACAGCGGGCACAAGGGGTCGATTTTAAGAAGCTTGGGCGGCCGCCGCAACAGAATCGGCCGATTCGAAGGGATAAAATTGACAGACACCGTCCGATTCGCGGATCAGTTTGTCGATATTACGCTGTGCCATCCGGACTTCCAGCCACCAGTAACCCTGGGCATCCACCTGCTCCGACAGGACCTGGCCAATAGCATACAGGGATGAGCGCGTCCGCCCGGCTTCCGGCCCCATATGTAACCAGCCGTGTATCTGCCGCCCATGGAAAAAATGACCCATGGCGCCTGCCAGCACGTCCAGACCGGCCCCGGAAACCGCTGACAGCCAGATCTTGTCGGCGCCATTGCCACTATTTTTTTCCATGCCGGGTTCGAACCCGCCCATATCGATCTTGTTAAAGACAATGATGCGGGGAAGTTCGGCAGCCCCGATTTCCCGCAGCACTGCGTCGACCTGGGCCATCCGCGCCTGCCGGTCCTCTGCCTGGACATCGACCACATGCAGTAACAGGTCGGCCTTCCGGGTCTCTTCCAGTGTAGCCCGGAAGGCAGCCACCAGGTCATGCGGAAGATGCCGGATAAATCCAACGGTATCTGCCAGTACCAGCGGCCCGACACCCGGCAGGTCGATGCGTCGCAGTGTCGGATCCAGGGTAGCGAACAACTGATCGGCCACATAGGCTTGCGCACCGGTGATGGCATTGAACAACGTGGACTTGCCGGCATTGGTGTAGCCGACCAGCGATACGGTCGGGACCTCGGCACGGTTCCTGGCACGCCGGCCCTGATGACGCTGGCGGTCCACTTTATCGAGCCGCTTGTTGATCATCTTGATACGGGCATTGAGCAACCGTCGATCCGATTCCAGCTGGGTCTCGCCCGGACCGCGCAGACCAATACCGCCCTTCTGTCGCTCCAGATGGGTCCAGCCACGCACCAGCCGGGTCGACAGGTGCCGCAGTTGCGCAAGTTCCACCTGTAGCTTGCCTTCAAAAGAGCGGGCGCGCTGGGCGAAAATATCCAGGATCAGTCCGGTCCTCGCGACGACGCGGCACGAAAACAGCCGTTCCAGGTTGCGTTCCTGGCTGGGGCTCAGTGCATGATTGAAGATCACGATATCAGCGTGGTGCCGGGTGACCGCCGCGTGAATTTCCTCCGCCTTGCCCTGGCCGACAAACAGCCGCGGATCGGGTGCCGCCCGGGTCCCGGTGATGGTTGCAACCGGTGACGCGCCTGCAGAGCAAACCAGCTCGGTGAATTCCTGCAGGTCCTCCGAGTTGGTACCGGAGGGAAAAATCACGTGGACCAGAACGGCCCGCTCACCACTATCAGGGCGTTCGAACAATCAGCCACCCCGTGACGGTACGCGTGCTGTCAGGCATTGCCGGGTTCCGGGGCGCCACCATTATCCGGGCTGCCCTCCGGGGGATTTAAGCGTACATTGCGCGCCGGCACGACGGTCGAGATGGCATGTTTGTATACCATCTGGCTGACCGCGTTCTTTAGCAATACGACAAACTGGTCAAACGACTCGATCTGGCCCTGCAACTTGATGCCGTTGACCAGGTAAATTGACACCGGGACTCGTTCCTTGCGAAGCGCATTCAGGAATGGATCTTGCAAAGATTGCCCTCTATTCATGTCATTTCTCCTTTTTCTTGTACCGTAAACCAAAGCAGTTCTCCTTCCGACTGACGACCGTCAACATCCTTACTGGGCCATTTTCCGGTAATACTACTAAAATTTTAGCACAATCACAGGGTTATTTTCATTGCTTGAGACGGCACTCCAGATAAGCACCGATGCGTTCGGCCACCGGGCCATCGTCGGCTGCAAACCAGCGGGCATTCTCCTCGCGCCGCAGCCAGGTCAGCTGACGCCTGGCATACTGCCGGGTGGCCACGATGGCCTGTTCCACCATCTCGGCATAGCTCATCGCACCGTCGAGCCAGGCACGCACCTGGCGGTAACCCACCGCCCGCATCGAGGGCAGGTCCACGTCAAGATCACCACGCCCAACCAGCCGCCGGACCTCGTCCACGAGACCGGCATCCAGCATCTCATGGAAACGCTGCTCGATCCGGCCCTGCATCCGGGTGCGGTCTTCGGGGGCAAGGATCAACTTGATCAGCCGGTACGGCAGGGGCCGCGCACGGCCCTGCTCATGAAATTTGCTCATGGGTTGCCCGGTCAGCTCAAAAACTTCCAGGGCACGCTGGATCCGCTGGGGATCATTGGCATGAATACGCGCTGCGGCCAGCGGATCGACCTGCTGCAAACGCCGGTACAGTGACTCCAGCCCGTCGTCCTGCAAGGCCCGCTCCAGCACCGCCCGCACTTCCGGATCGGCCGGTGGCATGGGGGAGAACCCCTGCTCGAGTGCCCGGAAATACAGCATGGTGCCGCCCACCAGCAACGGGACATGGCCCTGTGCTGTAATGTCCGCCATCGCCCGCAGCGCGTCCTCGCGAAACCCGGCGGCCGAATAGGGTTCTGCCGGATCACGGATATCGATGAGTCGATGGGGGGCCACCCGCAGCAGGTCGGCATCCGGCCTGGCCGTCCCGATATCCATGCCGCGATACACCAGCACCGAGTCGACACTGATGATCTCGAACGGAAACCGCTTGACCAGTGCGGCCGCGACCGCCGTCTTGCCGGATGCCGTGGGCCCCATAAGAAATATGGCCGGAGGTCGTTGCTTGCTCATACTCTGGAGCTCTACACGAGGCCGGGTTTTCAGCGCCCGCGCAGAAACAGCTTGTCCAGCTCATCGACACTGATCTGTACCCAGGTCGGACGCCCGTGATTGCATTGCCCGCTGCGCTCGGTGATTTCCATCTCCCGCAACAGCGCATTCATCTCGTCAATGGTCAGGCGCCGGTTGGCGCGCACCGAGCCATGGCAGGCCATGGTGGACAACACCTCGTTGACGGACGTTTCCACGCGCCGGCTGTCGCCCTGTTCGAGCAGATCAGACAGGACATCACGTACCAGACTCTCGATATCCGTGCCGTACAGCAACACCGGCACCTGGCGCACCGTTAACTGTTCCGGGCCGGTGCGGTCGATCTCGAGACCGAGGACGTTAAACCAGTCCTGCCGGTGCTCACAGAGTTCGGCTTCGCGTTCACTAACGGCGATACTCAACGGCACCAGCAACGGTTGCGCACGCACCCCGTCACCGGCATGCGCGGCCTTCAGGCCTTCATAGGTAATGCGTTCATGTGCCGCATGCATGTCTACCAGCACCAGCCCCTTGTCGTTCTGGGCCAGCACATAGATGCCATGCAACTGGGCCAGCGCATGACCAAGAGGACAGTCTTCATGCGGGTGCTGTGCCGGCGTATTCGTGGTGGCGTCCGTGGCCGGCGCCGGGTGCAAGGCGGCATAGCCGGCCAGCTGTTCCCTAATATCCAGTGTAAAACGCGATTGCGGCACGCCCGATCCCTGCCCGGTCCGGATGTCGAGTGCCTGCAACGGCCGGTTCGGTCGTGGCGGCGGCAGGTTCTCCGCCGGCAGTTGCGCCAACGCATCGTGCAGGGTCCGAAACAGGAAATCATGCACCAGCCGGCTGTCGCGGAAGCGCACCTCGTGCTTGGTCGGGTGCGCATTGACGTCGATCGTGACCGGGTCCATCTCCAGGAACAGTACATACGCCGGGTGGCGGCCGTGATACAGGACATCGGCGTAGGCCTGGCGTACCGCATGGGTCACCAGCTTGTCGCGCACCATGCGGCCGTTGACATAGAAATACTGCAGGTCCGGCTGACTGCGCGAGAAGGTGGGCGCGGCCACCCAGCCGCCGAGCTTCAGCCCTGCGGCTGCATGCTCCACGTAAACGGCCTGCTCCATAAAAGCATCACCGCAGACCCGGGCCAGCCGGCGCTCCTGTGCGGCGCGGGTATCGGCCGGTGGCAACTGCAACACCTGCCTGCGGTTGTGCAGCAACTTGACCCCTACCGGGAAACGGCTCAATGCAATACGCCGGACCACTTGCTCGATATGCCGAAACTCGGTGGTTTCGGTGCGCATGAACTTGCGCCGCGCCGGGATGTTATAAAACAGATCCCGGACATCCACCGTGGTACCCACCGGGTGCGCTACGGGCGTGGTCGTCGATGGTTCGGGACCATCACTTTGCAAGGCCCAGCCGGAAGCAGCTTCCGGTCGGCGTGAGCTGAGTTTCAGGCGTGAGACCGAGGCGATACTGGGCAGCGCCTCGCCACGGAACCCCAGACTACTGATGCGCTCCAGATCCTCGAGGGAAGCAATCTTGCTGGTGGCATGACGCGACAATGCCAGCGGGATATCCTGCTGCTGAATGCCGGTGCCGTTGTCGCGCACCCGGATACGGCGGCTACCGCCCGCTTCGATATCCACCTCGATGTCACTGGCCCCGGAATCGAGGCTGTTTTCCAGCAACTCCTTGACCACCGAGGCCGGTCGCTCGATCACCTCGCCGGCGGCTATCTGGTTAATCAGTTGCGATGGAAGGACCTGGATCGGCATGACCCGCTTATCATAACGCCCGGGAGGTCACCGGAATAGCCAGGCCGAATACATTCCACCAGACGAATTCAACTGCCGGATGGCGGTATCCGTAATGTCTGGCCGACACGCAACCGGTCTGACTTCAGGCCGTTATACCCCTTCAGACTGTTAAGACTGACCTGATAGTGCTGTGCGATGTACCCGAGGGTATCGCCCCGCTTGATGGTGTGTTCCCGTGCAACCAGATGCGTGCCCGGCGGCTGGTGGGCTGCAAAATAGCGCATGATGCCATTGAACATGGCGCGTGCCAGCGCCTGCTGATGGTGCTTGTCACGCAGCTTGCGTTCTTCCGTAGGATTGGTAATGAATGCCGTCTCCACCAGTACTGACGGAATGTCCGGTGATTTCAACACCACGAAGCCAGCCCGCTGTATCGACTTTCTGTGTGTCTTGCCAAGCCGGTGCAACTCCCGGTACAGGTTGTTGGCCAGATCCACGCTGGCCTCGTTGGTCGCTGTTTGCGACAGATCCAGCAACACTTCCGCCAGCAGCTTGTCCTTGTCATCCAGGCTGACACCACCGGCCAGGTCGGCCGCATTCTCCTTCTCGGCCAGCCAGCGCGCCATCTCGGAGGAGGCGCCGCGCGACGACAACACATAAACCGATGACCCGCGTACCCGGCGATCGCGAAAACTGTCGGCATGGATCGATACAAACAGATCGGCATTTTGCTGGCGCGCCTTGTTGATGCGCTGGCGCAGGCCGATGTAATAATCCCCTTGCCGTATCAGCACCGGGCGCATGCCGGGTTCTTTCTTGATCAATGCGGCCAGCCGCCGTGCAATGGCCAGCACCACATCCTTTTCACGCGTACCGCCACGCCCGATGGCACCGGGGTCATCCCCCCCGTGACCGGCATCGATAGCAACGACAAGATCGCGCAATCGGGCCTGCTGCTGAACGGCTGCCGGTTTTCGTGTGGATGCCTGCGGTGACTTTTTGGCACCGGGGGTATCAGGATTGTAGAGATCCACCACCAGTCGGTGGCCATGGCGGCCACCCGGTTTGAGGGTAAAACTGCTCGGCCTGACGGCTTGCGTCAGATCGAGTACGATCCGCAGACCCCCCTTGCTGCGCTTGCCGGTTCGTACCCGCTTGACGATACCGCCGGACTGGCCCCGGGTCTTGAGGGCCGCGGCCGCCCGGGCGGACTTGACGTCGATCACCAGGCGCTCGGGATTATGCAGGGAAAAGATATTGGGGGTGACGGGGCCGCTGACATCGAAGACAATGCGCGTATGGTCCGGAGCCGCCCACAGGCGCAGCCCCTGGACTTCCGCCGTGGCAGCTACTGCCAGCGCCGGCCCCAGGCACCATAGGCACAGCCCTGTGATCAGCCGTTTCACCGTGACATCACTCCCCCGAAGCTACCGTCAATTATTCGGTAGTCTATGCCTTCTTCAGGGAAGATTGCAAGAAACACGATAAAACTCCATGAGATAGGGCAGAAAGCTGAAAAAAAACAAAGACTCCCGGTATAAGTCCCTGTTAGCTACTCACAATCTGCTCTACCTCGCCAAGACCAACCGCCATGGATTCCCCCTGCGGCGTCAGGGCCCGCTGCCGCAACAAGCGGCCGTCCCCATGGTATTCGAGGGAAATCACCAGATCGGCCAGCGGCAACCAACCGGCACCGTGGTCCGGCCATTCGACCAGCAGCAGGGCGTCGCCCTGGGGCAAATCGCGGATGCCCAGCCATTCCAGCTCTTCCGGGTCCGCCAGCCGGTAGAGGTCCATGTGGTACACCGTCAAGCGTTCCAGCACATAGGGTTCGACCAGGGTATAGGTCGGACTCTTGACCTTGCCGGCATAACCCAGTGCCTGCAACAGGCTGCGCACCAGCGTGGTCTTGCCGGTACCCAGCTCACCTTCCAGGTAGATGACACCCGCTTGTCCGGCACTGCGCGCCAGCCGCCGGCCGGTCGCCTGCATCGACGCTTCATCCGGCAGCTCGAGCTTCATTGCGGTTCACCGAAGCGCTGCAGCACCGCGCGCAGTGCCGCGATCACATCGGTTGCCAGCAGACCACGTTCACCGGAACCGGCCGCAACATCGCCTGCCAGGCCATGGACACACACGCCGGCGCCGGCCGCCTGCGGCAAGGCCAACCCCTGTGCCGCCAGCCCGGCAATCACCCCGGTCAGGACATCGCCGCTGCCGGCACTCGCCATGCCCGGGTTACCGGCGGCACACACGGTAACCGGCGCCGCGCCCGTACCGATCAGCGTACCGGCGCCTTTCAGCACAGCAGTCCCGCGGTAGCGTTCCACCAGGGCCGTGACTGCGGCAAACCGGTCGGCCTGCACCTCCCGGATTGACACGCCCAGCAGGCGCGCGGCCTCGCCCGGATGCGGTGTCAATATCCACCGATCACACGACTGCGGCTCGCGCGCCAGCAGGTTCAAGGCATCGGCGTCGACCACCAGCGGCAGCTTACTCTGCAACACGGTGGACAACAGGTCCTGTGCCCAGCGCGAGCGCCCCAGCCCCGGACCAATGGCCACCACCGTCGCACGTCCCAGCAGGGCCGTCAGCGCCCTGCCGGAGGCCGCCCCGAGACTCATCAGTACCGGGCAAGCCGCAGCAATGGCCGCCGCATGTTCCGGCCGGGTCGCCAGGCTTACCCGGCCCGCACCGCTCCGCAGCGCGGCCAGCCCGGCCAGCTGCACGGCGCCGTTCATGCCATGATCACCACCAACGACCAGCACATGCCCGTGATCGCCCTTGTGTGCAGTACGTGGTCGCGGCGTGCCGAGCCGCCCCAACGGCGGCTGCGTGAGCAGGGTCGCTGACGCCGTCACGGCGCGGTAAACCGGTGCGGGCACATCGAGATCGTGCAGTGAAATATGCCCGGCCACCTCCGCTCCCTGTCCCGTGTACAGGCCGCGCTTGCGACCGATGAACGTCGCCGTGTAGTCCGCTCTGACTGCGGCGGCGAGGATGCTGCCGGTATCGGCGTGCAGGCCGGAGGGAATATCAAGGGCCAGCACCGGTACCGGCGCGGTGTTGATGGCGTTTACGGCCGCCAGCCACGCACCGTCCAGCGGACGCTCCAGCCCGGTGCCAAGCATGGCATCGACTATGACATCCGCTTCGGTGAGTATCTGCGCATCAAATGGTCGGGTATCACCACCGGCCGCCAGCCAGTCAGACCGCGCCGTCAGTGCATCACCACGGATGCGGTCCGGGTCACCGAGTTGCAGCACCTGTCCCCGGACTCCCGCCTTAAGCGCGAGCCGCGCAAGCACATAACCATCCCCGCCATTGTTGCCGGTACCGCAGACAACGACCAGCCGGCGTGCGTCGGGCCAGCTTGAACCCAGCACCTGCCAGGCCGCTGCGCCGGCACGCAACATCAGGGTATAACCCGGAATACCGGCCGTCTCGATAGCGCCACGATCAAGTTCACGCAGCTGGGAAGCGGTATACAATGACGTTTGACTGTTCACTGGAAGATTAATTGTTCAGGAACCTGCCTGCACAGGGTGTGAGTCCCAACATACCGTGAACCACGCAGGTAAATCCACTACCGGTCGGCCATGAGTGACACATTAAACAACCCGTTACCGGACATGGATTACCCGGCGCTGGCGCAGCAGGTCAAGCGCTGGGGCATGGAACTGGGATTCCAGCAGGTCGGCATCGCCGAAACCGCGCTCGACACGGATGAAGCACACCTGATGAACTGGCTCGCCGCCGGCCGCCACGGGGAAATGGAGTACATGCAGCGGCATGGCACGCGCCGCAGCCGACCCGCGGCGCTGGTCCCCGGGACCGTCCGCGTCATCTCCGTGCGCATGGATTACTGGCCGGGGGCAGCGGCATCCGCCGATGCCATACTCGACGATCCGGCACTGGCCTACCTGTCGCGCTATGCGCTCGGACGGGACTATCACAAGGTCATGCGCAAGCGACTGCAGCGACTGGCCGACCGGATCGCAACCCTGACCGGACCGTTCGGTTACCGCGCCTTCACCGACAGTGCACCGGTCCTGGAAAAGGCGCTGGCCCAACAGGCCGGGCTTGGCTGGATCGGCAAGCACACCAACCTCATCAATGAACACGCCGGCTCGTGGTTTTTTCTCGGGGAACTGTATACCAACCTGCCCCTGCCGGCCGATATCCCTGTGCTGGAACACTGCGGTACCTGCCAGGCATGCATCGATGTGTGCCCGACCGGGGCGATTGTCGCTCCCTACCAGCTCGATGCCCGACTGTGCATCTCCTACCTGACCATCGAGCTACGTGGCCCAATCCCGGAACAGTTACGACCATTGATCGGCAACCGCATCTATGGCTGCGATGACTGTCAGCTGGTGTGTCCCTGGAACCGCTTTGCCGTGGCAAGCAGTGAGCAGGATTTTCAACCCCGCCACGGCCTGGACAGCAGCACCCTGGTGCGACTGTTTGCCTGGAATAAACAGGAATTCGAGACCCGACTACAGGGCAGTGCGATCTACCGCATCGGCCATGAATGCTGGTCACGGAACATCGCGGTGGCACTGGGAAACACGCCCTCCTCCCCTGAAGTCATTACCGCACTCAAGGCACGCCGGGATGATGCTTCCGGACTGGTCAGGGAACACGTAGTCTGGGCGCTGCAGCAACACCGTCACCAAGGGACACAATATTCGGGGTCAGAGTAAGCCTGAACGGATTGGTACTCAGATTGTAAAAAGTCTCAACCATGGTGACTGGTCGACCGCATATTCCTTGTCTTTATAAAGGTTATTATCCTGGCAAGCCAAGCCCCGATACACAGGCCTGTTCCCTAGTATTGCCTCATTTTCGCCAAAAAGCCAATATTCTGACGCTACGGCACTGTCCGGTCGCCGGGGAGGACTAGAGTGACTGCTTTAGTTCAAGGCCCCGCTCATAGAAACGATTACGGGACTTGCCGGTAATCCGCGCCGCCAGCGCGGCCGCCTGCCTGAGCGGTAACTCCTGCATCAGGAGCGTCAATACCTGCTCGTCGTGTGCATCAAGATCCGCCCTGTCACTGTCCGGCGCCCCATGCACGAGGATGACAAACTCCCCTTTTTGCCGGTTATGATCAGCGCCGGTCCACTCGGTGAGGGACGCGAGCGTGCCATCTTCGATGGACTCGTAGGTCTTGCTCAGTTCGCGGGCAATAACGGCATGGCGATCCGCACCCAGAACGCTGACCATATCCTCAAGACACTCATTGATACGGTGTGGCGACTCGTAGAAGATCAGAGTGCGGGCATCATGCCCCAGCCTCTCGAGACGCTGGCGGCGGGCGGTCTGCCGGGGCGGCAGAAAACCCTCGAACACGAACCGGGCGGGCGGCAGGCCGGACGCCGACAAGGCCGCGATACAGGCCGACGGCCCCGGCACCGGCACCACGCACAACCCGGCGCTACGTGCCGCCTGCACCAGGATGTACCCCGGATCACTGATCAGTGGCGTACCGGCATCGGTAATCAGGGCAAGATCAGCGCCTGACTCCAGGCGCTTGATGAGGCCGGCGCAGTGCGTCACTTCGTTATGCTCATGCAACGCCGTCATCGGTGTGCTGATCCCGTAGTGCGCCAGGAGTTTCTTACTGTGCCGGGTATCCTCGGCCGCAATGCAGGTAACCCGCTTCAGGGTATCGAGCGCCCGGGCGGATATGTCCTGCAGATTCCCGATCGGCGTAGCCACAACATAGAGTACGCCCGTATGCTTCGTCATGTGTCTCTCCCGACGGTAGTGACCGGCCGGTTCTTCCCGGCAATAAACCCTCCACGACAGTGCCGTGGCGGCAGTAGACGCCACACCGGGTTTTCAGTAGAGTCTATTGACTCATCGATACCGGCGGGTTTGACCCCTTTCCATGCATTTACTGCGTCCTGTCTACGGACTGATCCTGCTGTTTCTTTATGCCATGCTGCTGCTTCCCGGCTGCAGTACCGGCGTTCGCCCGGCGGCACCGGTCCAGGACGCCCGCGTACAGGAACAGGCCCGGCAACTGGAATCGGCCGGTGATTACCAGGCCGCTGCCACAGTGTACCGGGATGCTGCCGGCAAGACCTCATCACCCTTAAAAGAGGAGTACCTGCTCGCCGCCATCGACAGCCTGATCAGCGCTAATGCGTATGCGCGCGCCAACATTGTGATGGATAGCCTGTCGGTCAACGCATTACCTCTGCCCCAGCAACAGCACTACACGGTCAACGCCGCCCGGCTTGCACTCGCGGATCAACAGGCCGACACAGCCCTTGAGCTGCTCGGGACGCCCCCGGCCGCTGGCCCGTTTGCCGGTGACTACCACCAGTTGCGCGCCTCGGCCTACCTGATAAAGGGCGACTACGCGGCCGCCGCACGAGAATACATCCGGCGCAATGCCTTCCTCAATGACCCCGACGCAAAGCTCGATAACCAGTTTTCAACCTGGGAGGCCGTTAACAGCCTGACTGATGCGCAGTTGCAGCAACTGCGCAGCGCACCCCCCCCGGATGCCTTCAGCGGCTGGCTGGAGCTGGTAGAGCTGACCCGCCTTTACCTGCAACAGCCCGATGCGCTCGCCGATGTGGTGCCACGCTGGCAAATGCGTTATCCGGGCCATCCGGCCAGTGACCGGTTCATTGCAAAACTGCTCGACAATATGCGGGCTGCCGGGTCGCTGCCCGCACAGGTCGCGCTGCTGTTACCACTAAGCGGTAAATTATCCGGCGCGGCAATGGCCATCCGGGATGGCCTGCTGGCTGCCTACTACGACACATCAGAAGACACCAACCACCCCCTGGTCCGTATTTACGATACCGGTAACGACCCGTTGGCAATCGTCGGCATCTATCAACAAGCAGTAACGGACGGTGCCCGCTTTATCATCGGTCCACTGCGCAAGGAGGCGGTCAGCACCCTGATGGAGCAGGCCGAACTGCCGGTGCCGGTGCTGGCATTGAACCACACGGAGTCGCTGGAGCTCGTCAACCCGTCGGTCTATCAGTTCGGGCTGGCACCGGAAGACGAGGCACGCGAAGTAGCGCGCCGCGCTCTGCTCGATGGGCACCAGCGAGCAATCGCGCTGACACCGGATGGTGACTGGGGCAATCGGGTCTATGCGGCGTTCGCCGATGAGTTTGTCAAACCGGGCGGGTTCCTGCTGGAACATGCAACCTATAACCCGGCAAAAACCGATCACGGTCAGGTCATCAGTTCAACCCTGAATCTGGACTCAAGCAAGGCACGCAAGGTCCGGCTGACCCGACTGCTTGGAACATCGCTGGAGTTCGAACCGCGCCGGCGCCAGGACGTGGATTTTATCTTCCTGCTGGCAACCCCGATGCAGGCGCGCTTGATTCGTCCGCAACTGAGCTTTTTCCACGCAACGCGCGTCCCGGTCTACAGCACCTCATCCGTTTATTCCGGACACCCCGACAAGACGCGCGACACGGATATGAACGGAATACGGTTCTGCGATCTGCCCTGGATGCTCGCTACCGATGGTAACTGGCAACACCTGAAACGGGCCATCAATGACTACTGGCCGGCCAACAGCAACCATTACGGCCGGTTTTATGCACTTGGTATTGATGCCTGGCGGTTAATACCCTACCTGGGCCAGCTGAAAGAGGGCATGTTCGGGTCCTATCACGGCGTGACCGGCAACCTGTCAGTGGACCGACAACAGCAGGTCCACCGGACCCTGCGCTGGGCCCAATTCCGTCACGGCCTGCCCACACTGCTTGAATCCGGCGCTGCACCCGGCACGGAGCATGCAGCCGCGTTACCCTAAGCCCATGGGATCACAGCAAACAGGCAGGAAAGCCGAGACGCTGGCACTCAACTATCTGATAAAAAAGGGGCTAAAGCCGGTAACACGTAATTACCACAGTTGCCGTGGAGAACTTGATCTGGTCATGACCGAGGGTGGGAACCTGGTCTTCATCGAAGTACGCTACCGGCGCCGGCCGGATTTCGGCAGTGGTGGTGAAAGCGTCGATCGCCGCAAACAGGCCAGAATTTCCGCCTGTGCACAGTATTACCTGCAACGGCACCCGGTCGCCAGTGAACGTCCGTGCCGATTTGATGTCATCTCTATCAGCGGCAACCTCGAACATCCGCAAATCGACTGGATAACAGATGCCTTTCCGGCGTGCTAGGTTCCTTTGTTATACAATAGCGCGCCATGAATCCGATTGAATCCGTGACGCAAAACTTTACCGAGAGCATCTCCACCAAACAGGCGGCCATGGACATCGTTGCCCCATTCATCGCCAGAGCAGCCGCGCTCATGTCCAGCGCCTTGCACGCAGACCACAAAATCCTGAGTTGTGGCAATGGCGGGTCGGCCACCGATGCCCAGCACTTTTCCTCCGAACTTGTCAACCGCTTCGAGACCGAGCGCCCGGCTCTGGCGGCAATTGCGTTGACAACAGACAGTTCAACGCTGACTTCCATTGCCAATGACATAAGCTTTCATGACATATTCGCCAGACAGGTCGATGCACTCGGCAGGCCCGGTGACATGCTGCTCGCCATCACGACCAGTGGTAGCTCGGATAACATTTCGAGGGCGATTGGCGCGGCGCACGCCCGGGGTTTACCGGTCATTCTGCTGTCCGGGCGGGATGGTGGCCAGGCTGCCACCCTGCTGAAAGACCGGGACATTGAAATACGCATACCCGGACAATCGACGGCCCGCATTCAGGAAGTCCATTTACTGGTCATACACTGCCTGTGTGATCTGCTTGACAAACAATTCGCAGGAAAGGAGAAGCCAGGCCCATGAAACCCGTGAATACCGTAATAGCCGCACTCGTACTTTCCAATGCCGTTTACGGTTGCGCACCCCTGGTGATAGGCGGGGCCGCCGCAGTCGGGGGAGCTGCGGCCTACAGCCGTCGCCCGGCCGGAACCTTCTTCAATGATGAAGGCATCGAGTTGAAAGCGCGACTGGCCATCCTCAAAAACAAGGATCTGAACAGCCAGATCCATATCAACATCATCAGTTATAACGGCATCGTACTCATGGTCGGGCAGGCGCCGACCGAGGAGTTGCGCACCCGGGCAGAACAAGTCGTCAACGGTGCAGCGAAACTTCGTCAGATACATAACGAAATGACGATCGCCGCTCCCAGCTCGCTGATGTCACGCAGCAGTGACACCATCATTACCGGCAAGGTCAAGGCAAAAATCCTCGGCATCATGACGGGCAACAACAATGATGGCCTGCGCACCAAGGTGATCACCGACAACGGTATCGTCTATCTGATGGGGCTCCTGTCGCGCGCCGAGGCCGATGCCGTCACCAATGTCGCGCGCCAGGTCGGTGGTGTCCAGAAAATCGTCAAACTGTTTGAATACACGGACTAGCACCACCCTCCCTGGCATTCCGTCTCGGCATGGCAGGTCGGGGCAGGCCGTAACCCAACGGCTAACTGGAAGGCAAACCTGATTGTCGGGTTACGCTGCTACGCAGCTAACCCGACCTACGAAACTGGTAGGACCCGCACCCCGCGGGGAATGTTAACTACCGCTTGCCCTTCACATGCTTCATCAGGCGGCGCTTGCGTCCCATCTGACGCGCTGTCAACTTGTTGCGGATACCCTTGTAGGGATTGCTGCCGGTGCGGAATTCGATGCGAATCGGAGTCCCCGACAGCTTTAGCCCCTTGCGGAAAGTATTGACCAGGTAACGCCGGTAGGTTTCCGGCACGCGCTCCGTCTGATTGCCATGGATCACGATGACCGGCGGATTACGCCCGCCCTGGTGAGCGTAGCGCAACTTGATACGACGGCCGCGCACCAGGGGTGGCTGGTGTGCCTGCACGGCGCGCTCAAGAATATCCGTCAGTTTCGATGTCGATAAATCACGCATGGCAGATGCATGCGCCTGTTTCACCTCCCCGTACAGCTCACCGACGGCGGTGCCGTGCAGTGCGGAAACAAACAGGGTACTGGCAAAGCCCAGAAACGGCAGCTTCAGCTCCAGCTGGTTTTTCACCGTAGTACGCATGTGCGTATCGAGACCATCCCATTTATTGACTGCAACGATCAGCGCCCGACCTTTCTCCGCGATAAATCCGGCGATGGTCGCATCCTGCTCACTGATACCGGATTGTGCATCCAGTACCAGGATGACCACGTTGGCCGCATCAATGGCCTGCAGCGTCTTGATGACACTGAACTTCTCGATAACTTCCTGTACCCGCGCCTTGCGACGCACCCCTGCTGTATCGATCAGGGTGTAATCAACCCCGTCGCGTTCAAAGGGAATGAAGATACTGTCACGCGTAGTGCCCGGTTCATCAAAAGCCAGTACGCGCTCTTCACCCAGCATGCGGTTGATCAGGGTCGACTTGCCCACGTTCGGGCGTCCGGCAACGGCCACACGAATGACCTTGTCTGCAGCATCCTCACGGCCCGGCTCCCCGATTGGCGGCAATCCCGAGAAGGTCTCGTTAAGCAAGCACTCCACACCACGTCCATGACTTGCCGAGATCGGCCAGGGATCGCCTAGACCCAGCGCGTAGAATTCGGCCAGTGCCGAATCCGCATCGATCCCGTCAGTCTTGTTGACGACCAGCGTCTGTGGCCTGCCGGTCCGGCGCAGTGCCGCCGCAATGGTCTCATCATGCCCCGTCAAACCCTCCCTGGCATCCACGAGAAAGAACACCCTGTCGGCTTCATCGATGGCTTGCCACGCCTGTTGTGCCATCAGCCCGTCAAGATCATCGCTGTCGCCGGACAGGCCGCCGGTATCAACAACAATAAACGAGCGCTCGCCATAGCGGCCATCACCGTATTTTCGGTCACGTGTCAGACCCGGGACATCGGCCACCAGCGCATCCCGGCTATGGGTCAGCCGGTTGAACAGGGTTGATTTGCCGACATTCGGACGACCAACAAGTGCAATGACGGGAATCATGGGGAAAACCGGGATCTTTCAGTCGTATCCGACAGTGTATGCGGCCTGCAACGGCCGGCAGGAGTGGCACGGCGGAACCGGGTCTGGAATTACCCGCCCAGTGTATAGGCGGCAATGGTACCGCCATTCCCGTAAACATAAAGCACGTCACCAACTGCAACAGGACGTGCACTGATGCCGTCACTGTCGACCCTGACACGTGCGGCAATATGACCATCATAGCGCGACAACAGGTGCAGGTAACCCTCGAAATCCCCCACTGCCACATAATTGTTGTACGGTTCAGGCGCCGTCAGGGCCCGGTTAAACAGTTTGTCCTGCTTCCAGACCACGTCCCCGCTGTCACGTGTCAGTGCCCAGACGTTACTGTCCTGATCAGTCACATAGACCTGTGCAAAATCCACGCCCAGCCCGGCAAACGATGACATATCCCGGGTCCAGCCCAGGTTGCCGTTCTGAATATCGATCACCGCGACCCGCCCCTGGTACGAAGCAACGTAAACCGCCGTACCGACAATAATCGGATCCGCATCAATATCTACCATGCGGTCCAGTTCTGAACGACCCTTGGGAATGCCCACGCTGGTTTCCCAGGCGACAAACCCCTTGTCTACACTGATAGCCGCCAGCTTGCCATTGGCAAACCCGGCCAGCACGATGCCGTGATCGACCGCCGGGGTACTTGTACCGCGCAGTGTCAGGGTGGGTACCGAGCGGTCATAGATCCACAGTTGGTGACCATCGGCGGCACTCAATCCGGCGACATCGCCATCCACTGTTTGCACCACCACGACACCGAGGTCTACTTGCGGCACCGCTAACACCTCGCTGGTTACCCGCGTCTCCCAGACAACGCTGCCATCGAGCAGGCTAAGCGCAATAATTTCGGCCTCACTGGTGCCAACCAGTACCAACTCCTCACCGACACCCGGACCGGCCGATAACGGCTTGCCGGTTTTTGTCTCCCAGAGTTCTTTCCCCGATTCGGCGCTCAACGCGGTCACCCGGCCCTTGCGGTCGGCAACCACTACGTAGGGGCCTTCTACCGCAGGTACCAGCTTGACGAACTGCCTGTTATCACCGGATCCGGCACGGGTACTCCATAATTTCTTCAGCGTGGTTTCATTGGCAATCTTTTCAAGCTTCGCCGGCGGTTTGGCATTATCCTCACCCTCGATATAACCGGACACGGTAGAACAGCCGGGCAACAAAACACCCAGCAGGAAAAGCAACAGCACCCGTCTCACTGAGACTCCCCCGAATCCGCAGGTGGCTGGATATTGTCATATTTGAGTTTTACGAACCAATAACCGGGAGCACCAGGCTGCAAGCCGGCAAGCGCCTGTTGGTATTCAGTCCGGGCATTGCTCGTATTGCCACGCGCCCTCTGGATATCACCCCTGACCTCAGCATATAACGGTTTGAATGCCGTATCCGGCGGCGGCGCCCCGAGTACGGCTTCAGCACCGTCCAGGTCGCCCTCGTCCACCATGACCCGCGCAAGTCGCAGGCGCACCGTTTGCCGGAGCACATCGGAACCGGTGTTATCCAGCGCCCACTGCAACTGTGCATGGGCGGCCACAAGCTCACCCTGTTCCAGCTTGATCTTGGCCAGTGCCAGCGCCGCCAGTGGCGCATATGGCGTCCCGGAATAGTCGGAAATCAGGACACCGGCCTGCTGTGTGACAACCGCCTCATTATCTTTGGCCAGCGCGCCCATCATGCCGGTATATATATTGGATGCACTCTCCGCCTGGTTATCCTGGTAGGAAACCCAGGTTTTGGCGCCGAACAATATAGCGAGGCCGAGCAATATCCCGGTAATGATGGAACTGCCATTCTCCTTCCACCATTTTTTCAGGGACTCTACCTGTTGTTCCTCTGTCTCATTTACTTCCATCAAGCACTCCTGTCATCGCTGTTCTTGTCTGTCATTCATTAAAGATTCTGTGGCAACCCAAGCAGCCGCCCCAGATGGCCGGCAATATCCCGCTGCGCCAGCACCTGCTGCTCGCCCCCACCCCGCAATGGCTTCAGCGTAACCTGCCCCTGCGCCGCTTCATCATCTCCGATCACCAGGGCGATACCGGCGCCACTCCGGTTCGCCCGCTTGAACTGGCTCTTGAAACTGCCATTACCGCAATTTGTCTCCAGGCGCAGACCGGCCAAGGCATCACGCAGTTCCCCGGCAAAGACCATCCCGCGCCGGACCCCATGCTCACCACCCAGCACCAGGTAGACATGCGGGTAATACACCGGCAGATCCACCGCATTGGCCTGCAGCAGGGCGATCAGCCGTTCCAGGCCAAGCGCAAACCCGATGGCCGGCGTGGCGCGGCCACCAAGATACTCGACCAGGCCATCAAAGCGCCCGCCGGCACAGATGGTCCCCTGTGCGCCCAGCTTGTCGGTCACCCATTCGAAGACCGTCTTGCCGTAGTAATCCAGCCCCCGAACCAGCCGTGAATTGACCTTATAGGTAATCCCCGCATCATCAAGAAACGTACACAATGCCGTGAAGTGTACACGGGATTCATCATCCAGATAATCCGGTAATGCCGGCGCTGCCTTGATAACCGCCGCCATCGCCGGATTCTTGCTGTCGAGAATACGCAGGGGATTGCTGTCCAGGCGCCGCCGGCTGTCGGCATCGAGTTCATCAAGATGGCCACCCAGATAGTCCACCAGGGCAGCCCGGTAGCCCGCCCGTGCTGCCGCCGACCCCAGCGAATTGATCTGCAGTGTCACATCCTCCAGACCCAGTGCGCGCCAGATGCGTGCCGTCATGAAGATCATTTCAGCATCGATATCGGGGCCTTCCATACCAAACGCCTCAACACCCACCTGGAAAAACTGCCGGTAACGCCCTTTCTGCGGCCGCTCATGCCGAAACATCGGACCCGCGTACCAGAGCCGCTGCACCTGATTGTGCAACATGCCGTGTTCCATGCAGGCACGGACACAGCTTGCAGTTCCCTCGGGCCGTAATGCCAGGCTGTCACCGTTACGGTCATCGAAGGTATACATCTCCTTCTCGACAATATCCGTAACTTCACCGATCGAGCGCTTGAACAGCTCGGTTTTTTCAACCAGAGGCAAGCGGATTTCACGGTAGCCATAGGCCTGGACCACGTCACGCAACACGGCTTCAAGGTACTGCCATGAGGCTGTCTGGTCCGGCAGAATATCATTCATCCCGCGGACGGCCTGTAGGGTCCTGGCCATGCGTGTGCTTCCGGTTTTTCCTGCGAAGTGAATATCCGATTCCGTGCCGGGATGCTGTCTGTCAGCCGGGATTATCGGATGGTTGCTTGCCGTCAAACTCGGGCGGTAATTCCAGTCGCCCGGGGAGCTGCTCTGTGGTCTCATTGCCCTGTAATGTCATCAGCTGTTCAACAAACGGATATGCCAGCCAGAGCATGATGACGCCCAGCATAATCAGTATTACATTGCGGATTATCCGCGCTGATGGCAGCCGGAAGAGCGGTTGTTTATCCCCCACACTGATTACCGACAGGGGTGGCGGCTCTGTATGTTCCGCGTTGTACTCCCGTATCAGATCGTCCTCCGGCAGACCAACCAGGCGTGCATAGCTGCGCAAATAACCCTGAACGAATATAGGGGCCGGTAATAACGCCATATCGCCACGCTCGATAGCCCTGATAATGTCCGTATCCAGGTGCAACGCCTCCGCCACCGCCTCCGGTTCCAGCTTGCGTGCAATGCGTGCATCGCGGAGCCGGGTGCCGATTGCGCTGTTCTGCGTAGCTGGACTGCCGTTACCGGTTCCGGCGCTCATTCTCCCACTCCTGCAGACTCTTTGCCTGGGCGGTGTCCGGAAAATTATTCTTGAGCAACAGGGCATAGTGCCCCGACGCATCCCAGTCCCGTAATGCGGCCTCCACGCGCACACCCAGCCACAGGCTTTCGGCACTGTACGGAGCCACCTGCTCGTAGCGTTGCAGGTAGCCACGCGCACTCATATAGTTACTCTGCGAATAGGACACCTGCACCATGTTCAGCAAGGCGGGCATGTATTCAGGATCAATTTTCAGGACGGCACGGAAATACTGTTCTGCCTTTTCAGCATCAGAAGACTTGTTTGCACACACGCCGGCATTGGTCAGCGCGGCAGTCCGCCCGGAATACAACGGGTCAGCGGCAGCCAGGTTGAATTGCTTGTCCGCCTTGAGATACTCACCGGTCTGACACAGGAACAGCCCGTAATTATTGTGAGTTCGGGAATCGTCTGATTTCAGCGACAATGCCTTTTTGAAATGTTCCTCCGCAAGTTTATTCTCGTCAATTCGTCCGTAGAGTACAGCAATGGCATCATGGGCACGTACGGATTTCGGGTTCTGCTCAATGGCTTTCTTCAGTTTGTCCGCCGCCGTTTTGAGATCACCAGCCTCCATATAGGCAACACCCAGCCGCTGATTGGCCCTGGATGCCTGCAACAGGCGCTGCTCATCTTTCTGTTGCTCCGGCGAGGCGGCACATGCCGACAGAACGAGCACAAGAATCGCTACAAGAACCTGCTTCAGATAGCTGCTCATAGCCGGGTTTCCTGTGCGGCAGCACTCTGGCGGGCACGGCGCCGGGTACGGTCATTAAACCGTCCGGCAAGCTGTCCGCAAGCTGCATCGATATCATCTCCGCGGGTCTTCCGGGTGATAGTGACGATACCTGCCTGGTTGAGTATTTCAAAAAACCGCTGAATACGCTCCGGCGGGCTGCGCCGGTAGCGGGTTTGCGGAAACGGGTTGAACGGAATCAGGTTGACCTTGGCCGGGATTCCTTCCAGGCAACGCACCAGCCGGCGGGCATGACTATCAGTGTCATTGACTCCGGACAGCAGGACATATTCAAAGGTGACGCGGCGGCGACTGTCGCCGACATACTCGTGGCAGGTTTCGAGCAATTCCCGGATCGGGTACTTGCGATTCAGGGGGACGAGTTCATTGCGCAGCAGATCGTCCGCTGCATGCAATGACACGGCCAGGCTGACATCGCAATCTTCACGCAGTTTCCGGATTGCCGGTACGATGCCGGCCGTACTGAGCGTAATACGGCGCTTTGACAGGCCGTAGCCGAAATCATCCAGCATCAGACGCATGGCACGCACCACGTTATCATAGTTGAGCAGCGGCTCGCCCATACCCATCATCACGACATTGGACAGGCGGCGGGATCCGTCGGGCCGGTAACCAAGGTCGCGGGATGCTATCCACACCTGTGCAATGATCTCGGCCGTTGTCAGATTGCGGTTGAAACCCTGTTGCGCAGTGGAACAGAAACTGCAATTGAGCATGCAGCCGACCTGCGACGAGACACACAGGGTCCCGCGATCGGCTTCCGGGATAAAAACGGTTTCTATGCAGTTGCCATCTTCCATTCGCAACAGCCATTTGCGGGAGGCGTCATTCGACAGCGGGCTCTCCACAACTTCCGGCAGGCGTATTTCGGCATTCAATCCAAGATCAGTACGCAACGCCTTGCTGAGATTTGTCATCTCACCGAAATCGGCAACACATTGACCGTAGATCCATTTCATCACCTGGGAAGCCCGGAACGATTTCTCGCCACGCGCGGAAAAAAACGCTTCCAGCCCCTCGCGGTCAAGATCCAGCAGGTTGGTTATTTCGGGATCGCTCATGGCAGGATGTCAGCCGGACAGGTTATCTGATGGCCCTAGCGGGTTCGCGGGAAGATTTCGTCCGCACTGAAGAAGAACTCGATTTCCTGTTGCGCCGTTTCAGGGGCATCAGAACCATGCACGGCATTTTCATCCACGGTATCGGCAAAATCCGCGCGGATGGTGCCGGGATCGGCATCCTGTGGATTGGTCGCCCCCATCAGTTCGCGGTTTTTAAGAATGGCGTTCTCGCCTTCCAGTACCTGCACCATGACCGGGCCTGAGGTCATGAACTCAACCAGGTCCTTGTAGAACGGCCGTTCCCTGTGTATGGCATAAAAGCCTTCCGCCTGCTCACGCGTCAGGTGCAGCATCCGCGCTGCCACGATGCGCAGGCCGCCCTTTTCAAAACGGCTGTAAATTTCACCAATGATATTTTTTGCCACTGCATCCGGCTTGATAATTGAAAAGGTCCGTTCGATTGCCATGCACGACTCCGTCTGTATCAGTAAATGAGAAAGAAACCCGTAAAAAACGGGAGCTTAGTGAATGTATATAAGGGCGTAGTTTAACGCGGATGCCGGCTGGCGGGCAATGGTTCCCGCACTAAACCGGATCGGCAGAGATTCAATCTGCCACAGAGGGCACAGGATAGTAACTGAATCCGGGGCGATATCAGGAAAACACCCGGTGCGCGGTTTCTCCGATCAGGGCCGGGTTGCGCACCACGTGGACACCCAGTCCTTCCATGATATCCATCTTGGCATTCGCGGTATCCGCCTGGCCGGAAATAATGGCGCCGGCATGGCCCATGCGGCGTCCCGGGGGTGCTGACACGCCTGCGACAAACCCGACCACCGGCTTGCTCATGTTGTCCTGCGCCCATTGCGCCGCATCGACTTCCTGCGGACCACCGATCTCGCCGATCATAATCACGGCATCGGTATCCGGGTCTTCCTCGAAGGCACGCAGCACGGTCACAAAATCGGTACCGTTGACCGGGTCACCGCCGATACCGACCGAGGTTGATTGCCCCATGCCCAACGCCGTCATCTGCTGCACGGCTTCGTAATTCAGGGTACCGGAACGTGACACCACGCCGATACGACCCGGCGTATAGATATGCGACGGCATAATACCGACCTTGCACGCTTCGGGGGTAATAATCCCCGGGGTGTTCGGGCCGATAATAATGGCCTCGCGGTCCCTGGCATAACGCTTGACCCGCACCATGTCCTGCACCGGGACCCCGTCCGCGATTACAACAATGACCCCGATACCGGCTTCCAGCGCCTCCATGATGGCATCCGCTGCAAACGGCGGCGGCACAAAGATGCCACTGACGTCGGCGCCGGTCTCATGCACGGCCTGCGACACGGTATCGAATACCGGGCGGTCGAGATGGGTCTGTCCGCCCTTGCCGGGGGTTACGCCACCGACTACATTGGTGCCGTTGACCATGGACTCCTCTGCATGAAAGGTTGCATGCTGGCCGGTAAACCCCTGGATGATGACCCGGGATGACTGGTGTACAAAAACGCTCATGCTGACTGTCCTCCCAGGCTCGCCATGACCCTGGTTGCGGCGTCATCCAGGTTCTCCGCCATAATGAAATCCAGACCGGATTCTTCCAGCATCGCCGCACCCTTCTCGACATTGGTCCCTGCCAGACGGACGACGATCGGTACTTCAATCTGCTGATCGCGCATGGCCTGGATCAGGCCCTCGGCAATCCAGTCACAGCGATTGATACCGGCAAAGATATTCACCAGGATGATTTTTACGTTCGGGTCTTGCAACACGATACGGAAAGCATTCCCTACTTTCTCAGGCGAGGCGCCACCACCAACATCAAGAAAATTGGCCGGTTTGCCCTTGTGGAAACTGATCGAATCCATGGTCGCCATGGCAAGGCCGGCGCCGTTCACGATACAACCGACGTTGCCGTCCAGGGCAATGTAGTTCAGTCCATGACCGGTTGCCTCGACTTCCTTGGGATCTTCTTCATCAAAATCGCGGAACTCCGTAATCGACGGTCGCCGGTACAGGGCATTGCCATCAAATGTCATCTTTGCATCCAGCGCCATCAGGCTGCCACCGTTCACCTCGGCGAGCGGATTGATCTCGGCAAGCAAAGCATCCTTTTCACGGAAACATTTATAGAGTGCACGCATCAACTTGCTGGCCTCGTGGATCTTCTTGCCCCGCAGGCCGATATTCGCGGCGATCTTCCGACACTGAAATTCCATCAGGCCAACGCCCGGGTCGACACTCTCACGGATGACTTTTTCCGGGTGGGTCATTGCCACTTCCTCGATTTCCATACCACCGGATGCCGAGGCAATGACCATAATCCGCTGTGTACCACGGTCGATGATCATGCCAAGGTAATATTCCTTTTCAATGTTACAGGCCTGTTCCACGAGGACACGTTGCACCAGCCGGCCTTCGTCACCGGTCTGGGGAGTCACCAGCTGGTTACCGATCAACTGGTCGGTAAACTGGCGGACTTCATCGAGCGACGACGCCACTTTCACCCCGCCACCCTTGCCGCGTCCACCGGCGTGTATCTGGGCCTTCACTACCCAGCGCTTGCCGCCGAGGTCTTCAGCCACCGTAACGGCATTGTCCACGTTGTGGGCTACCCGGCCATCCGGCACCGGGACCCCGTAACCCTTGATTAATTCCTTGGCCTGGTATTCATGAATATTCACAGCACAACTCCGGGTTTGAGATTCAACGACTGGCCAGGGACTGTTTGATCTGGCTGGCCTTGTCGACCATCACCTGGGCCTGGCGAATAGAGGCCGCGTCGATCAGACGGCCATCGAGTGCGACGGCGCCACGACCTTCGCTGGCCGCTTCTTCCATGGCAGCAAGAATGCGGCGCGCCCGGTCCACTTCGGATTCCGGGGGGGTAAACACTTCATTTGCGAGTGCGATCTGGCTGGGGTGAATGGCCCACTTCCCTTCCACACCGAGCGCCGCGACGCTTCTGGCGACAGCGACATAGCCATCCGCATCCTGGATGTTGCCGAACGGACCATCGATCGGGCGCAGGCCATAGGCCCGGCAGGCAACCACCATCCGCGAGATGGCGAAATGCCACTGGTCACCCCAGTGTCGCTCACGTGCACCCTGGTTATCCGGGTTGGTCAGCATGTAGTAGTCCGGATTGGCGCCACCCATCTGCGTGGTTCGTGCCTGGGTTGACGCGGCATAGTCGGCCACACCGAAGACCATGGCTTCCATGCGTTCCGGGCAAGTGGCCGCAATGCTTTCCACGTTGGCCATGCCAAGCGCTGTTTCAATAAGAATATGAATATTGATCGGCTGGTAGTTTTTTGCCGCCTCGATCTGTTCCAGCATAGTGGAAACAAACAGGATGTCCGCCGGCGTGCCGACCTTGGGGATCAGGATGGTGTCGAGCTTGTCACCGGCCTGCTCGACCACATCCACCACATCGCGGTAACAGTAATGGGTATCAAGACCATTGATACGCACGGATACGGAACAGCTCGACCAGTCCAGATCGTTCAACGCCTCAATGACGTTCTTGCGCGCCTGGTCCTTGTCATCCGGCGCTACGGCATCCTCAAGATCGAGAAATACGATATCGGCACCGGCGGTGGGCGCCTTTTCCAGCATACGGAGATTACTGCCGGGAACAGCCAGTTCACTGCGATGTAGACGATTTCTGACAGCCATTACTTACCTCGTTTCTCACAATATCAAACAAACAGGCGAGCGAATCTGTGCCCGTAAACAGTACACCCAGCGGATTTAAACAATACCGGCAGGAACAAGGCCGCGTAATATACAAGGTTAGCGGGATGATTTAAATGCAGCGTCCATCCGGAACCCTATGGCCGCGCGGGCAGTACACGCATGGATCCCCGGCAAGGCTAAATAGTTTATTCTTTTATAACAGTTTGTTGCGGAACTTACTTACAGCGATTCAGAGGCCTGCCTGCGCGCCATACTGCTCAACGGCGTTCCTCCATCCAGGCCATCTGGATACCCTCCAGGATACGTTCCCCGCAGTGCTCCGGGTCATCGTCAAATTCTCCCAGCCCCATGACCCGGTTACGCAGGTCGACGAAATTGACCTGCGCCGGATCAATGTCGGGATATTGCTCATCCAGTTCGATAGCAATATCCAGTGTGTCGGTCCATTTCAGTGACATAGTTATCTCCAGTTGCCTGAAAAGATTATCTCGTCCCAGACCACAAAGCCGCAAAGATAAACAGATAAATTCAAGTGACTCCTGATCGTGCTGTATCCATGCTGTCGCTGAGCCCCGGTGGTTAATTATTTATCAGTGAGTTTCGCTTACCATATTTATAGTGTATTTCGGTATTTCGACCACCAGGTCCTGGTCATCCACGATCGCCTGGCAACTGAGTCGTGAATCCGGCTCCAGCCCCCAGGCCTTGTCGAGCAAATCATCTTCCTCTTCCGCTGACTCGGTCAGTGAGTCCGCGCCTTCACGTATATACACGTGGCATGTGGTACACGCGCAGGACTTTTCACAGGCATGTTCGATCTCGATGCCCTGCTTCAGGGCCGCATCGCAGATACTGGTTCCCGGTTCGGCCTCGACAACTGCTCCGTCCGGACAGATTTCTTCATGTGGCAAAAATATAATCTGTGGCATGGTGCTTGTTAACCCCTGGAATAATCCGGCCGTTCAGGATGACTCGAATTCATCCACGCGGTGTCCGGCCATGGCCTTGCGGATATTTTCGTTCATGCGACGGGCGACATAATCACCGCTCGCCTTCTCGACATCCTCGATCGCCCGTTTGATACGCCGATAATCGGATCCCTTGCCGGCCTGCTGCAAGGCCGCAGCGGCGTCATTGATACGTTTGCGTTCCTGTGCATCGAGCAACGCTTCGCCATCTTCCGCCAGCGCCGCATCCAGTGCCTCGAGTACCCGATCCGCCTCGACCTGTTGTTCACGCAAGCGACGCTGTTCCATATCGTCCTGCGCATGGGTCATCGAGTCCTTCAGCATGGACTCGATCTCGCGGTCATTCAAACCGTAGGACGGCTTGACCTCGATACTGCTTTTAATCCCCTTGACCTGTTCTTCGGCCGTAACATTCAGCAACCCGTCCGCATCCACCTGGAAGGTGACCCGGATACGTGCCGCGCCGGCCACCATGGGCGGAAATTCACGCAACTCAAACTGCGCCAGCGAACGGCAGTCACTGACCAGTTCACGCTCTCCCTGCACTACATGCAGCGACATGGCCGTCTGGCCGTCCTTGAAGGTGGTAAATTCCTGGGCCCGCGCCGTCGGGATCGTGGTATTGCGCGGGATGATCTTCTCCGCCAGACCGCCCATGGTTTCCAGCCCCAGTGACAACGGAATAACATCCAGTAACAGCATTTCGCCATCCGGCTTGTTACCGGCAAGGATATCGGCCTGGATAGCGGCGCCCACGGCGACAACCCGGTCGGGATCGATATCCACCAGCGGCTCACGCCCGAAAAACCCGGCCACCTTGCTGCGCACCAGCGGCACTCGCGTGGATCCACCAACCAGTACCACCGCCTCGACGTCCTCTGCACGAATGCCGGCATCGCGCAGGGCGCGCCGGCACGGGCTCAGTGTCTTCTGCACCAGTGGCTCAACCAGTTCATCGAACTGTTCACGCGCCAGTGTTCCGGTCCAGTCATCCGCCCCGTCGACCGGGATACTGATGGTCGCGACCGGTATCTCCGTCAGTGCCTCCTTGGCAGCACGGGCCACCTGCATCAGGCGGCGTAACGGTCCATGACCGGCGTCATCCCCGATACCGGCTTCCTGCATAATCCATTGCGCCACAAGCCGGTCAATATCATCACCGCCGAGTGCGCTATCACCGGCCGTCGCCAGGACCTCGAAGACACCCCGGTTCAGCCGCAGGATGGAAATATCGAAGGTACCGCCACCGAGGTCATAAATGGCCGTTACACCCTCCGAGCCCCGGTCAAGCCCATAGGCGACCGCCGCCGCGGTGGGTTCATTCAGCAACCGCAACACCTGCAGGCCGGCCAGCTTGCCGGCATCCTTGGTGGCCTGCCGCTGAGCCTCGTCGAAATAGGCGGGCACAGTAATCACCACTCCGCTCAATGCACCACCAAGCGTCTGCTCGGCCCGGTCTTTCAATACCTTCAGTATTTCCGACGACACCTCGACCGGGCTGATATCACCACGACAGGTATGCAACAACGGCATGCTACTGGATCCGGGCACAAACTCATATGGCAGATGTGTACCGAGGCTTTTTACATCATCGACACCGCGTCCCATCAGCCGCTTGACCGATGCAATGGTGTTCAGCGGGTCGCTGGTTGCCGCATCGAGGGCCAGCTGGCCAATCAACGGCCGACTGTCCGGCACGTAGCGCACCACAGACGGCAACAGGTGATTGCCATCCGTATCCGGCAGGGTCTCCGCCACGCCGCTGCGGACACTCGCAACCAGTGAATTGGTGGTTCCGAGATCAATCCCCACCGCAAGCCGGTGTGCGTGCGGTGTGGTGGATTCGCCGGGTTCGGATATTTGTAAAAGCGCCATGATCAGTCAGGTTCATCCTCAAGCAATGCCTCCAGATCCCCGGCCTCTTCATTGAGACGCCGGAAAAACTGCATCTTCATCAGGGTGTCCGCAGCCATATCATGATTTTGCGCCGACCCTGCGGCGAGATTATCTTTCAACTTCTCGACAAGCGCATCAGAATCGGTGGCAATGCGGCCTATGATCTCTTCCAGTGTTTCCAGCGGGACCGCGCTGTCACGCACCGCCCCCAGCGCCTCGCGCAATTCCATCTGCTCGACCAGAAACTCCGGATCACTGGTGGTATGGTGTTCATCATTGAATTCATAACCACCGAGTTCCAGCAAGTAGCGGCCACGGCGTAACGGATCTTTCAGTGTCTCATAGCCTTCGTTGATTCGGGTCGCCTGCTGCATCGAGATACGGCGCGCCTGGTCGGATGCGCTCGCAAAACGATCAGGGTGGACTGCCCTCTGTAATTCCCGAAACCGGCTGTCCAGTAGCTCATGGTCAATCTCAAATGACTGCGGCAAACCAAATAGCTCGAAATGGGTTGAGGATAAATCCGCAGCCATAAACCGGACCGTCAGGTAATACAGACTGTCAGCAGAATGCTGACATCAGATATTGAAACTTTCCCCGCAACCGCACTGGTCCTTGACGTTCGGGTTATTGAATTTGAAACCTTCATTCAGCCCTTCTCTCGCATAATCAAGTTCAGTACCGTCGAGGTAAACCAGACTTTTCGGGTTGACGATGACCTTGACGCCCTGGTCCTCGAAGATGATGTCATCCGCATCGATTTCATCGGCATACTCGATGACATAGGCCATCCCAGAACAGCCCGTGGTCTTGACGCCCAGGCGCAGACCGACACCACTGCCGCGACTTTCAAGGAATGTTTTTACACGACTGGCGGCTGATTCTGTCAGGGTAATTGCCATCATTGCTGCCTAGTGAGCGGCCCACTGAACCGAATCCAGGTCGATGCCGTCCTTGTACATCTCCCAGAGCGGTGACAGGTCACGCAATTTGGCCACCTTCTCATGAATACGTTTAACGATATAATCGACCTCGTCGGCCGTAGTATAGCGACCGATGGTGAACCGGATAGAACTGTGCGCCAGCTCGTCATTGCGACCCAGTGCCCGCAACACATACGAGGGCTCAAGACTGGAACTGGTACAGGCCGAGCCTGACGAGACCGCCATGTCGCTGAGTGCCATGATCAGACTCTCCCCCTCGACGAAATTGAAACTGACATTCAGGTTGCCGGGCACCCGCTGATCAAAATCACCGTTGAGATAAACCTCTTCCATATCACTCAGGCCGTTCCACAGACGATCACGCAGTTTGCGAATCCGCTGTTCTTCCTCGACCATTTCCTCTCTGGCAATACGAAACGCCTCACCCATGCCGACAATCTGGTGCGTCGCCAGCGTACCGGAACGCAACCCGCGTTCGTGGCCGCCGCCATCCATCTGCGCCTCGATGCGTACGCGCGGCTTGCGGCGTACATACAGGGCGCCGATGCCCTTGGGACCGTAAATCTTGTGGGCGGAAAATGACATCAGGTCGACCTTGAGCGCTGCAAGGTCAATCGGCACCTTGCCGGCACTCTGTGCCGCGTCGACGTGAAAGATAATCTTGCGGGAACGACACAGCTCGCCGATGGCGGCAATATCCTGGATCACACCGATCTCGTTATTGACGTGCATGATGGAGACCAGCGTCGTGTCATCACGCAAGGCAGCTTCAAGCTTCTTCAGGTCCAGCAGACCGCTCGGCTCGGGGTCGAGGTAGGTCACATCATAACCTTCACGTTCCAGTTGACGGCAGGAATCCAGCACTGCCTTGTGTTCTGTCTTTAGCGTAACGATATGCTTGCCGCTCTTTTTGTAGAAATGTGCGGCACCCTTGAGCGCGAGGTTGTCTGACTCCGTTGCGCCGGAGGTCCAGACAATCTCCCTGGGATCGGCATTGACCAGTGCCGCCACATTTGCACGCGCTTCATCGACTGCGGCCTCGGCCTTCCAGCCATATTCATGTGAACGGGAAGCCGGGTTACCGAACTGTCCCTGGCGGGTCAGGTAAGCACACATTCTCTCGGCCACCCGTTCATCAACCGGGGTGGTTGCCGAGTAATCCATATAAATCGGAATATTAATATTCATAAATTCAATCCAGCCTGATTCTCTAGTCTCTGTTTACTGTTCAAGCACAGGTTTTTCTCAAGCCGGGTATCGCTGCGATCATGTCACCCGGCCCACTGTCAGCCGACTTGCCTGCTGCACTTCTTTCAAGAAAACTGGCCAGGGTTATCCCGTTGAGGAAATCATAAATTTCCTGTCCCAGCCGTGACCAGAGTTCATGGGTAAGACACTGCTCGCCGTCCTGGCAGTCTTCACCCCCCTCGCACAGCGTGGCATCGGTGCCCTCACCGATGGCCGTGATAACATCCGCAATGGAAATATCGTCCGGTCGATGCGACAGGCGATAGCCACCGCCCGGTCCGCGCAGGCCCTCAACGAGGTTGTGTTTCTTCAGCCGGGCAAACAGCTGCTCCAGGTAGGACAGTGAAATGCCCTGGTTTTCAGAAATATAGGCCAGTGTGACCGGACCCTGCCCGTGATGAATGGCAAGATCCATCATGGCGGTCACGGCGTAACGGCCCTTGGTTGATAAACGCATATGTTTTTCCCTGTCAGTGGCCCGGCAAACGGTCACGGACACACCCTAATTACCTACTAAATTGCTCAGGTACTTAGTATGCGACAGTCGGGGTTAACTATCAAGATGTTGCCTGACCGCGAACGGGTCGACAGGGGTCTGAAAACCGTCAGAATTCCACGGTCAAGCGCGAATCCATGACAGAGTGTAAGGTTTCCTCGGTAACGATGGTGTCTGACCCGGGATTGAAGCGGTGGCCCTGACGCAGGCAGTAGCCCAGCCATTTCTGCAGAAACCGGTTCATGCGCCATTTTTCCTGCAACGTGTAGCGGTGATGCATCCGGTTATATGCGGCGTGGCGCAGGCCACGGCGGCGGCCACAGGCGATGACTTCGCCCACCTGCGCATCATGATAGATACGCACGCGAATATCAGGCGCAGGGAAACCCCCTTCGGCATCGCTGAAATGATAGGTCAAATTCAGCGTAGTGGTGAACTTGCAGCGCTCCACAATACACAAGTGCAGATCGAGTGCATCCGACACCCGGGAGATAATATTCGGCTGCAATACATCCAGATCCGGCGCCAGGTTGCGCAGCCGGATATAATTACTTTCATACAATTCCATTAACCCGGCAAAGGTGCGCGGCGGAATACCGCAATAATCTGCTTGTCGTAATGTACACTTCATTTGGTCGATCATAACACGCACTATGGGTAATCTGCCTATATACATGAACCACGATTTATAGTAGTTAGGTGAGGTATCGGCCCGGTGTTTCAATCCTTGACCGGATCACAACACTCGGCGATATATGCCGGCAGCCCTGCAGGTCGGGTGACGGTGTATATGAACATTGAGCAGGACCCGTGCCTCGCAGGGAATGAATTTCCCGGCCGGGGATCGATCCTGCAATCGATCTTGTCGGTGTTGCGCATCCAGCCCAAATTACATTTTTGCAATAACCGTGTAAGAACATGTCGCTTGACACATTCATAACCTGCCTTGGCGACCTGCTGCCGGCGCAATGCGTTCTCTCCCATCCCGAGGAGTTGCGACCGTACGAGTGCGATGCCCTGTCTTCCTATCGGAATACACCACTGGCCGTGGTGATCCCGGAAACGCTGGCACAGGTACAGGCAGTACTGGGACTGTGCTCGGAACAGGGTGTTCCCGTCGTTGCACGAGGTGCCGGCACCGGCCTGTCCGGCGGTGCGCTGCCGGTATCGGGCGGAATTCTGCTGAGCCTGGCGCGCTTCAACCGGATACTCGACATCGACACCGGCAACCGTACCGCACGGGTGCAGCCGGGCGTTACCAACCTGTCTATTTCAAAAGCGGCCGAACCGCACGGCTTGTACTATGCGCCGGATCCCTCCTCACAGATCGCCTGCTCGATCGGCGGCAATGTCTCGGAGAACGCCGGCGGTATCCATTGTCTAAAGTACGGGCTCACTGTGCATAATATCCGGAAGCTCGACATACTCACTATTGACGGAGAAGCGCTCACCCTTGGCAGTGATGCGCTTGACAGTCCCGGTTACGACCTGCTGGCATTGATGACCGGGTCGGAAGGCCTGCTTGGCGTGATCACCGCCGTGACGGTAAAACTGCTACCGCTCCCCGAATGCGCCCGGGTCGTACTGGCGGCGTTCGACTCGGTCGAGGCCGCGGGCGCCGGCGTCACGGCAACGATCGCCAGCGGCATCATCCCGGCCGGACTCGAGTTGCTCGATAACCCGGCGATCCGTGCCGTCGAGAAATTTGCCAGTACCGGCTACCCCGTCGACGCAGCCGCCATCCTGCTGTGTGAAATCGATGGCGCTGCCGCCGAGGTGGATGAACAGATTGAACAGGTCAGCACGGTGCTGCGGGATGCCGGTGCCGTTGACCTGCAGATCTCGCACACCGAGGCCGAGCGCCGGCGCTTCTGGGCCGGGCGCAAGGCCGCGTTTCCGGCTATGGGACGGCTGTCACCCGATTATTACTGCATGGACGGCACCATCCCGCGCAAGCACCTGGCCACCGTGCTGGCGGAGATCAATCGGTTGTCCAGTGAATACGGCCTGCCGATCTGCAATGTGTTTCATGCCGGCGATGGCAACCTGCACCCGCTGATCCTGTACGACGCCAACCGGCCGGGCGAACTCGAACGCACCGAAGAACTGGGAGGAAAGATTCTTGAGCTGTGTGTTGGCGTGGGTGGCACCATCACCGGCGAGCATGGTGTTGGCATGGAGAAAATCAATCAGATGTGCGTACAGTTCAACGCTGCCGAACTGACCCAGTTCCATGCTATCAAGCAGGCCTTCGACCAGCAGCAACTGCTAAACCCGGGTAAGGCCATTCCCACCCTGCACCGTTGTGCTGAATTCGGTGCCATGCATGTCCACGCCGGCAAGCTGCCGCATCCCGATCTGGAACGATTTTAGTGGCAATGGACAGGCTCATTGAATCTTTCCGGCACACGCTGGCGGCGGCCCGCCGCCATGCGACGCCGTTGTCGATAAGCGCTGGCGACAGCAAGGCATTTTACGGGCGGCAACCGCGCGGTGACACATTCAGCATCCGCGAATACACCGGCGTCATTGACTATTCGCCGACGGAACTGGTCATCAGCGCACGTGCCGGCACCCCGCTGACCGAGATCGAGGCAGCGCTGACTGCCGAGAACCAGGGCCTGGCCTTCGAGCTACCGCATTTCGGGACCGGTGCCACCCTGGGTGGCACCATTGCCTGTGGCTTGTCCGGACCGCGCCGCCCGTACGTCGGTGCCGTACGCGACTTTGTCCTCGGCATCACTTGCCTGAACGGTACGGGCGAGTACCTGCGCTTCGGCGGGCAAGTCATGAAAAACGTGGCCGGTTACGATGTCTCCCGCTTCCTGACCGGTTCCCTTGGAACACTGGCGGTATTACTGGATATTTCCCTGAAGGTACTGCCCAGGCCCGAATCCGACATCACCCTGATCCGGGAAACCACTGCGGCAGAAGCCATTCGTCTGTTCAATCACTGGGCCGGCAAACCCCTGCCGCTGTCCGCGGCCTGCTTTTACGACGGGCAACTGGCCGTGCGCCTGTCCGGCAACCGGCGCGGCGTAGCGGCGGCCGCGGAGACACTCGGCGGCGACCCGATGGATCCGGCGGCATCATTCTGGCAAGACATCCGCGAACACCGCCATGTCTTCTTCAGCGGGACGGAACCTCTGTGGCGTATGTCAGTTCCCGCGGCAGCCGCACCGCTGCCCCTGGAAGGCGCCGAGTTGATCGACTGGGGTGGCGCCCAGCGCTGGATCAGAACCCGGTTACCGGCCGCACAGGTCCGTGCCGTAGCAACGACAGCCGGCGGGCACGCCACCCTGTTTCGCGGCAATGATCGCGATACGGTGTTTCAAGCCCTGCCGGCACCGTTGCTGGCCCTGCACCAGCGGCTCAAACGCAGCTTTGACCCGGACGACATCCTCAACCCCGGGCGCATGTACGCGGAACTCTGATGCAAACCTCCCTGACGGATGCCTTCCTGCAGACTGCCGCCGGCAAAGACGCTGATCAGATCCTGCGCAATTGCGTTCACTGTGGTTTCTGCAATGCCACCTGCCCGACCTACCAGCTGACCGGTGACGAACTCGATGGCCCGCGCGGGCGCATCTACCTGGTCAAGCAGATGCTCGAGGGCCATACGCCCTCAGCCCGCACCCGGCTGCATCTCGATCGTTGCCTGACCTGCCAGGCCTGCGAAACCACCTGCCCTTCGGGCGTGGTCTATCACCATCTGCTGGAAACCGGCCGGCAAACACTGGAACACCGGTTACCGCGACCGGTACGGCAACGCGGGCTGCGCTGGTTGCTGCGCAAGGTCCTGACCCGGCCGCACCTGTTTGGCCCACTGTTGAAACTGGGACAGTGGTCGGGCCCGTTTTTGCCACGGGCCCTGCGCCTGAAAATCCCCCGCACCCGGCCGGTCCGGTCATTCAAACCGGCAAGCCGTCATTCGCGATCCATGCTGTTGCTTGACGGCTGCGTGCAGCCGACACTCGCGCCGCAAATCAACAGGGCCACGCGGCGGGTACTGGACAGCCTGGGCATCCATACCCTCATTGCCCCGGACAGCGGCTGCTGCGGCGCCCTCAGCCATCACCTCGATGCCACCGACGAAGCGCTGGACTTCATGCGTCGCAATATCGATGCCTGGTGGCCGGCCGTTGAAACCGGCGCAGAAGCTATCGTCATCACGGCCAGCGGTTGCGCACCCATGGTGAAAGATTACGGGCGGTTACTGTCCGCTGATGCCGACTACGCCGGTAAGGCCGAGCGCATCAGCACCCTCGCCCGGGACCTCAGTGAGGTCATCAGCAACGAGAAACCGTTTGATCGACTGTCACCGTTACCGGACCAACAAAAAATTGCCTTTCACTCCCCCTGCACGCTGCAACATGCACAGCAGTTGAATGGCGTCGTAGAGGCGCTGCTGGAACAGGCCGGATATGTACTGCTGCCGGTCACCGACAGCCACCTGTGTTGCGGTTCGGCCGGCACCTATACTATCCTGCAGCCGCAACTGGCCGCGCAACTGCGCGACAACAAGCTAAGGACACTGCAGGAAAACGGACCCGCCATGATCGCCACCGCCAATATCGGCTGCCTGACACACATGGAAAACCATGCCCGCGTACCTGTCAGGCACTGGATTGAACTGATCGACACACTGCTCCCCGAGACTGACTGACCATGACTGAACTGCCCCTGCTGATCGAACCAAAGAGCCTCGAGGAAAACCTTGGCACTGACCGGCTGCTGGTTGTCGATCTCAGCAAGGCGGATAGCTACCGGAAATTGCATATTCCCGGTGCCGTACACCTGGACTATCCTGCGATCGTCGCTGTCAACAAACCGGTCATGGGCCTGCTACCGGATGCTGCCACCCTGGAGCGCGTGTTCTCGGCAACCGGGATCAGCCCGGACACGCACGTGGTCGCCTATGATGATGAAGGCGGCGGCAAGGCGGCGCGCCTGCTGTGGACCCTGGAGTGCGCCGGACACCGGCGCCTGTCCCTGCTGAACGGTGGCATCCATGCCTGGGCCAACGAAGGCCACCCCTACAATAACGACCCGGTGACAGCCATTCCTGCGAAATTCACGGTAACGCACGATGACGGTCCGGTTGCTGACAGCGACTATATAAACGAACGCCTCGGCAATCCGGAAACACGGCTGCTGGATGTCCGCAGCCCGAACGAGTTCAACGGCATCAAGAAATTTGCCGAGCGCGGCGGTCATATTCCCGGGGCCGTCAACTGCGAGTGGACCAATACCATGGATCAGCAGCATAACCTGCGCTTCAGACCGGACACCGAGTTATTCGATATGCTCGCGGCACTGGGCGTCACGTCCGACCGGGAGACCATCGTCTACTGCCAGACACATCACCGCTCCGCACACAGCTACATCGTGCTGAAACACCTCGGCTTCGACAAACTGAAGGGTTACCCGGGCTCCTGGTCGGACTGGGGCAACAATCCTGCACTGCCGGTGGAATAAACCGCACACCTGAGTGCATGCTTGAAGCATAATTCCCCGCGCGGTGCGGGGAAACCGTACTTATAGTTTAAACAGGTACTCGCGGTAATACTCCAGTTCGCGGATCGAGTCCCGGGTGTCATCCAGGGCGAGGTGGGTACCACCCTTTTTGAAACCCTTAGCCACGTCCGGGGCCCAGCGGATCGCCAGTTCTTTCAGGGTGCTGACATCGAGATTGCGGTAATGGAAAAAGCGCTCGAGATCCGGCATGCAACGCGCCAGGAAGCGCCGGTCCTGGCAGATACTGTTGCCGCACATCGGTGAATCACCATCCGCGAGATACTTCGAGAGAAAAGCAATGGTCCGGCGCTCGGCCTCGGCTTCGTTGAGCATGCTTTTACGCACCCGCTCGGTCAGGCCGGACTTGCCGTGCTGCCGGGTGTTCCACTCATCCATGGCATTCATGATGTCATCCGGCTGATGAATGGCCAGCACCGGCCCCTCCTCCAGGATTTCCAGCTTGCTGCTGGTCACGATGGTGGCAATTTCGATGATCCGGTCAGCGGTCGTGTCCAGGCCGGTCATTTCCAGATCGATCCAGATCAGGTTGGTTGCATCTTGCGTCATGGAACCTATCATCCCTTTCAATATTATGGTTGTGCCGCATTGTACCAGAGGCTAACCTCAGCGCATCAACCCAATGGAGACATCGCTTTACATGGAAACCTTCACCTTCCTGTTCATTGCCGCACTTGCCGCATCGGTCCTGGTCCAGTTCTGGCTTGACCTGCGCCAGCAAGCACATGTCAGTAGCCACCGCAGCCGGGTGCCAAAAGAATTCTCCACACGTGTCGCACTCGACGAACACCACAAGGCGGCTGATTACACGGTCACCAATATTCGTTTCGGAATGATCCAGCTTGTCTATGGCAGTGCCCTGCTACTGGTGTGGACCCTTGGCGGTGGCCTGGAATGGCTGGATCAGTTCTGGCGCAGTTTCGGATTCGGAACGCTCTCTACCGGTGTCGGTTTTATGCTGAGCGCCATGCTCATCATGGGCCTGCTGGATCTGCCCTTCGACCTCTACCACACCTTTGTGATCGAAGAGCGATTCGGCTTCAACCGCACAACACCGGGCGTATTCATCGGCGACCTCGCCAAGCAGACGCTGCTTATGCTGGCTATCGGTACGCCGATGCTGGCTGCCGCTCTGTGGATCATGGAAGGTTCGGGTCATCTCTGGTGGCTGTATGTCTGGCTGGCATGGATGGGTTTTACCCTGGTCATGTTCTGGGCCTATCCAGCTTTCATTGCCCCGTTATTCAACAAATTCTCGCCGCTCGACAATGAATCCCTCAAGGCCCGTATCCAGGCCCTGCTCGACAAGTGCGGGTTTCGCAGCAAGGGGATCTTCGTCATGGATGGCTCCAAACGCTCCGGTCACGGCAATGCCTATTTCACCGGCTTCGGGCGCAACAAGCGTATCGTGTTTTTCGATACACTCGTGGGCAGCCTGGAACCCGAGGAAATCGAAGCGGTACTCGCACACGAACTCGGGCACTTCAAACTGAAGCACATCCAGAAACGCCTGTTATCCACCGCCGCGCTGAGCCTGGCCGGACTCGCCCTGCTGGGCTGGCTTGCCGGAAAATCCTGGTTCTACACGGGCCTCGGCGTTTCCACGCCGTCTGACTACATGGCGCTGATGCTGTTCATGATGGCGGCCCCGGTATTCACCTTCTTCATGCATCCACTCATGGCCCGGTTATCACGCAAACATGAATTCGAGGCCGACGCCTACGCCGTCACCCAGTCCAGCGGGCAGGACCTGGTCACGGCACTGGTAAAGATGTACCGGGAAAACGCGAACACCCTGACACCGGATCCTCTGTATTCCGCGTTCCACGACTCTCACCCACCGGCGCCGGTGCGAATTTCACATATATCCGGTAGACTGCAGGAAGCATCTGCAGGAGGAACCCCATGAAAACAAATTTTACTACACTGGTGGCCATCCTCATGGCGGCCATCTCCCAGGCTACGGCCGCGACAGATACCGAACACGGGAAGAACCTGGTGAAAGCGCATTGCACCAGTTGCCACGACGCTGGCATGTACACGCGCAAGGATCACAAAGTCACCACGCTGAACGGCTTGCAGAATCAGGTCAGGCGCTGCGAAACCAATCTTGAACTCAAGTGGTTCGATGATGACATCGACGCTGTCATTAATTACCTGAACACGCAATACTATAAATTCGGGGAAAAGTCATGACGGCCTGTGATCTCACTGACAAACATTGCAAACCCTGTGAAGGTGGCGTGGAACCGCTCAATGCCGATCAGGCCGGTAAACTGCTTGCCAGCCTGCACGCCGACTGGTCAATCGCAGCAGACGGCAAGGAAATCAGCCGCACTTATCGCTTCAAGAACTATTACCGGACCATGGCATTCGTCAATGCACTGGCATGGATAGCCCATGCGGAAGATCATCACCCGGACATCGAGGTTGGTTATAACCGCTGTCACGTGAAATACAGCACCCATGCCATCGACGGTCTCTCTGAAAATGACTTTATCTGCGCCGCCAAGATCGACGCCCTGTTGCCGGCGACCGAATAATCGTCACGCCTGAATGTCTTCCGGCAACGCAACTTCCAACACGCCGGACAAACACAACACCCGCAACACAGCCCCGGACGAAACCCGCAACGGGCTCGTCATCGTCAACTACGGCAAGTCCCTGCTGATCGAGGACGACCACGGCAAGCTGCTCCGCTGCGTGTCACGCCGCAACCTCGACCCCATCGTCTGTGGTGACCACGTTGACTGGGAACCGGCCGGTGGCGGCAGCGGTGTCGTCACCCGTATCAACGACCGCCTTAGCGTGCTGAACCGTACCGATGGCGAGAAGCGTGCGCGCCCGCTGGCCGCTAACCTTGAGCAGATCATAATCGTCGTAGCAACAGAACCGTTACTTGACGAACACCTGATCGACAAGTACACCGTGGCGGCTGAACTGGTCGGGGTACCGCCGCTGCTGGTCATCAACAAGACCGACCTGCTTGATGGCAATACACAGCAACGGCTTGAGCAACGGGTTGCTGACTATGCAGATATCGGTTACCGGATCCTGTTTGCCAGTGCACTGGACAACACCGGACTCACGGAACTGGAACAGGCACTGACCGGCACAACCAGCATCCTGGTCGGCCAGTCGGGCGTTGGCAAGTCATCATTGATCAAGCGCCTGCTGCCACAACAGGAGATCGCCATCGGCAAACTGTCGGCGGCCTCCGGACAGGGCCGCCACACCACGACCGCCACCACGCTCTATCACCTGCCCGGAGGTGGCAAGCTGATCGATTCACCCGGCGTCCGTGACTTTCACCTGGGACACGCCACTGCCAGAGAACTCGAATCCGGCTTCAGAGAATTTCGTAACTACTTGGGAAAGTGCAAATTTCATAACTGCCGACACCTGAGCGAGCCGGGTTGCACCGTGGCCGATGCCGCGCAACTCGGGCATATCAGCGCGCGCCGGCTGGAGAGTTACCGGCAGCTGGTTGCTGCCAGCCATGGCAACTAGCCGCAATGTCGGGTTACGCCCTTCGGGCCAACCCGACCTGCACTCATGGTTCATCAGATACCTGCTGCAGGTTGCGTTTACCCTGAAGGGTACAAGAGGCGCGATAGCGCCGTAACCCAACGAATAAATTAACCCGGCGGCCAGTTCATCGGACGTCCGCCAAGCAGATGCAGGTGGACGTGGTACACCGACTGACCGGCCTCCGGATTGCAGTTCATGACCAGGCGGTAGCCACGTTCAGCAATACCGGCATCCGCCGCAATCTGCTGTGCGGCCAGGTAGCACTTGCTGACGAGGTGGACGTTATCGGCATCCAGCTCATTGGTGGTCGCAATATGGGTTTTCGGAATCACCAGGACATGCATCGGCGCTTGCGGATTCACGTCCCGGAACGCCAGCACATCTTCATCCTCGTAGACGACATCCGGCTGAATTTCCCCGGTTACCATTTTGCAGAATAAACAGTCTGTCATAGCAAACCCTCTTTTCTGGAAAATTATGTTAGCCGCAGAGGCGCGATTCTAGACATCCTGCCGCCCCGCAAACGCATGCGACAGGGTATTGCTGTCGATATATTCAAGTTCGCCTCCCATGGGCACACCATGGGCGATGCGGGTCACACGAATGCCATATTCGTGCGCCATCTCGCTGATGAAATGCGCCGTCGCCTCGCCTTCAACCGTCGGATTGGTGGCCAGGATCAGCTCACCGACCTTGCCTGCCTGCAAGCGACGATCAAGTACATCCAGGCCCAGCGCCTCCGGCCCGATGCCATCCAGCGGTGACAGATGACCCATCAACACAAAGTACAGCCCCGTGTAACCGATGGACTGTTCCAGCGCCTGCACGTCGGCCGGGGTTTCCACGACACACAGCAAACTGTGGTCGCGCCGCTGACTGGCACACAGTGAACACAGCTTTTCCTCACTCAGGGTCCGGCAGGATTCACAGTTGCCGACCTGCTGCATGGACTGCTCCAGCAGCGCCGCGAGCCGGTTGCCGCCGTCACGGTCATGTTCCAGCAAATGGTAGGCCATGCGCTGCGCGGATTTCGGCCCGACACCCGGCAGGCATCGGAGTGACTCGATCAATTGCCCGATCAGGCGGGAAGTACTCATGCAGAATCAGAACGGCAGTTTCATGCCGGGCGGCAGGTTCAGACCACCGGCAAGGCCGGCAAACCGCTCCTGTGTCGTCGATTCCACCTTGTGGACGGCATCATTGATGGCCGCCGCGACCAGGTCCTCCAGCATGTCCTTGTCATCGGCCAGCAGGCTGTCATCGATGGACACCCGGCGGATCTCGTGCTTGCCGGTCATCACTACACTCACCAGGCCGCCCCCGGATGCACCGGTGACTTCCAGGCTTGCCAGTTCTTCCTGGGCCTTTTGCATGTTGGCCTGCATTTCCTGGGCCTGCTTCATCAAGTTGCCAAGTCCGCCTTTCATAACTGTTACCTCAATTATTGCCGATGTTTATTTTGTCAGTCCCGCGGTCGGATCGACTGGTAATTGACTGTCGCCCCGAACGTATCCTGCAGTGCCTTGATATTCTCGTCCGCATCGATGGCATCAACAGCCTGCTGCTTGCGCTCATCCGCTTCGCGGGCCTGCTGCCGCGCCGGGCTTTCACTCGCCGCCTGCGCTTCCTTGCATATCTTGAGTTTTACCGGATGACCATAGTACTTTCCCAGGGCCGCCTCGATCTGGTCACGGCGCGTCTTGTTGAGGAGGTGCACATGCGCCGGATCCAGCAACAGCACCACGGTCGTGTCCGTTGCCTCCTGCAAGGCACAGTTCGCAGCAAGTTCCCGTGTGATACCTTTGACCCCCAGCTGGTCGATGATTTCCCGCCACTCGCCGGTGGGCACGCTGGTTGTTGCCGACGCTGTTTGCTTTGAGGGCCTGGCAGGTTTCTCAGGCACTGCTGCCGGCGCCCTGGTGCGTGCCTCGACGGCCTTATCCTGCTGCTCGGGGCCGGTGCCTGTATCAGTCCCGGGCCGGAATGCCAGCATCCTCAACAGGATCATTTCAAAGCCACCACGCGCATCCGGCGCCAGCGACAGGTCACGTCGCCCCAGCAACCCGATCTGGTAATACAGCTGCACATCCTCGGGCGACAGGCCCCCGGCCAGCTGCAACACAGTGTCGCGATCACCAAAGGTATCGTCGATGGCATCCGGCAGTGACTGCGCAATGGCAACGCGCTGCAATATCGACAGCATGTCCGCCAGCAGTGCGGCGTAGTCCGGCGCATACTCATCCGCCGTACCGACTTCAGCCAGTAGCGCCGCGGCATCGGCGGCAGCCAGGGCCTGCAACAATCGGTAAACGGCATCACGGTCGATGGTGCCGAGCATGGTGCGCACCTCGGCTTCCTGCACTTCACCGCCCCCGAAACCGATGGCCTGATCCAGCAGGCTGAGCGCATCCCGCATACTGCCGTTGGCGGCAAAGGCCAGCTGGCGCACAGCCCCCTCTTCAAAGGGAATTTGCTCCTTGCCCAGGATCAGGATGAGCTGCCCGCTGATCTGGCTGATGGACAGGCTTTTCAGGCTGAACTGCAGGCAGCGCGACAGGATGGTCATCGGTAATTTCTGCGGGTCAGTAGTCGCCAGCAGGAATTTTACGTGTGGTGGTGGTTCTTCGAGGGTCTTCAACAGGGCATTGAAACTGTGCCCGGACAGCATGTGTACCTCATCGATGAGGTAGACCTTGTAACGCCCCCGGGTCGGTGCGTACTGGACATTTTCCAGCAACTCGCGGGTGTCCTCGACCTTGGTGCGTGAGGCCGCATCCACCTCGATAAGATCCACGAAACGGCCTTCGTCAATTTCGATGCAACTGCTGCAGATCCCACAGGGAGTGGAGCTGACCCCGGTTTCACAGTTGAGCGACTTGGCAAGAATCCGGGCAATGGTAGTCTTGCCCACACCGCGTGTCCCGGTAAACAGGTAGGCGTGGTGCAAGCGGTCATTGTCCAGTGCATTGATCAACGCACGCTGTACATGCTCCTGGCCAACCAGTTCACTGAATAAATGCGGGCGCCATTTACGCGCCAGTACCTGGTAACTCATCGGAAATCGCTGTTGCGGAACATGGTCGGACCAACTGCTGCATCACAAGGGGTTAAATGGAGGTGACCTGTACCAGCCACACCCCGGCGCTCGAATCCACTGCTGCCGCTGCTCCCTTCCGGGCCTGACGGGGTTCACAGCTTATCGTCGCGAGGGGACCGGCACAAGCCACCATAAAAATACCGCCGTTTAGCGGTCATTCATTACTTGAGGCGCAAATTATACACAGATTTATTTCCCGGTTGGAAACACGTGGATCCAACGCGACGGGCGCCACGAGCGCATCAAACATACCCGGCCTCAGCGGGGAGGCTGCTGTTCCGTGAGCGGTAATGACAGGCAGTGCTTTTTCCTGTGATCACGAGGCTTTGGTCTTCCACGACGTGTTTCTATAGCAAACGATATCATGCCATTGATGCAGTACAGGATACGCAACGCCAAATCGCAATAATAAATCAGCAAGGGGCCAAACGCGGTGCGCAGGCTATCGGTTTCAGGGCAGGTATGCACAGCGGAAACCTGATGTACGGGAATACCGGTACCCCGGGGCGGCTTTATTTCACCAACATCGGCCGGAAACACTGATAATCAATCACTGTTGTCCCGTTACCTTGCACTGAAATCCGGTAACGTCAACGCTACAAAGCCTGTTACGATGACCATGGAATGCGGGACATGAAAAATCACTCATCAAGGAAGCAGAAAATTCCTTCCCCTCCCGGGAAAAGGCCAGGATGAGGGGATATATAATCAAGTAGTTGCCCTGTGTTATCCCCTCTCCCCGGCCCTCCCGGAGGGAGAGGGCGTTAACGGGACAGCAGTGATAATCAATTCAAAAATAATGGCGGCACAGCGGCCGCCGAGTGACCTGTCGCAGATCAGGGCACGGCGGGCTGAGGCTGGATTATATGGCGGAGAGGGAGGGATTCGAACCCTCAATGTTTCATTGTTTTTCAACGCGTTACGAAGACATCGTGTCCAGAACATGTCTAATGGTACTTGTGAGCTACGAGCACCGATTAACGCGAACCCCGCTTGAGTCAGTCTTGTACCTGAAGGCAAGCCCAGCCCTTCTCTGCCATGAAGGATCTGTTAGTACTCCTCACACATCTATTGACCATGATCGCCAAATTGCTGGTACCTAGCGACGCGAGGGCCATAGTTGCTGACAACCTCCTTATTATGCAGCAACTCCTGGTCATCAATCGCTAGGCGGAGATACACCGACGGTCGTTAGTGGCGGCCTCCAACCTCTACACGCAAAACTCAGCAACTATTCCTGGATATTGCACCGCAATGGACTTTCTCAGAGACCCATTGCCGCATGAATAGGAATTCGCCACCCACAGGATTCGTCCTTATCCTGTCCTTCCAGAAGCCATTGAACCGACCAGCTGCCAGCTCCATAATTTATGGATTATCTCAACCTTGGCCTACCCCACAACCATGCTGCCCCCTCTTTCGACCCACCTCGCACTGCAAAGGCCTGCCGAAGAGAGGGGTTCCTGACGCCAACTACTTTTTGGGCGCAGGTGCTTTAAGCGTAGCGCCGGCAATTTTTTCACAAGTTCCTTCCGGCACATAGATCCACTCTTCCGGAGCATTGTCCTTAGCAGCCTTGCCGGCACAGCCATGACCGCTGGTGCCGCAATCGTTCATGCCCGCTTTAACAATGCCTGCACATTTTTCGAAACCGGGCTTTGCGGCAAAAGCACTACTGGAAACCAGGCCCATGCCTACAGCGACAGCACCAGCCACTACAGTATTGATCAGCGTTTTCCTGTATTTCATGATTTCTCCTCACTCTACATGATTGAGACACTACTTCATCTGGTGCAGTATACGGCTGCACCTTAATATAGACCGGATGTAAGCTTGTTTCCTGACACCAGGAAATACAAATTTCCTCTGTCAGAAAACAGCCCATCAGCAGGTCGTACTATTTAGTGGAGATTACGACGAACAAGACAAAGAAGTTCGAGTTTCTGAGCCGCTTCGTCACGGATGTGGCGGGCGATTTCGACCACAGTATCGATCTGGTGTTCAGGCACCCCCGCCTTGCGCAGGCGTTCCAGCTGGCATTGCCCTATGTCCGGGTGCTTGGCGGCGATGCCGGAGGCCAGCGAGACCATGGCGATGATGGAGGAATGCAGTTGGGGTTGGTCGGTCATGGTCGGTGCTTCTGATAATCAGATTGGGCAAGCTCTTGTTAAATGAACGGGACCGTCGAGCATAGGAAGTATAAACCCCCTTTTCACTGAAAAACCACCCAGCCCACCCCGCAACAACCCGGCTATTTCGCGGCCAGACGTAGTCAATCTCATCTGATGCAGTGACTTAGTTCAGTATAGAGGGGACAGATTTATTTTAGGAAATATCTGATTGATTTCTGTGACAGCACTTCCTAATGTTAAACGAAAATACAGCACTGGAGAATGCAAATGCCACGGAAGGCACGTATTGTATTGGCAAATTGCCCGCACCACCTTATTCAACGTGGCCATAACCGGGCGGGTATATTTGCTGAAGACAGGGATTACCATTATTACCTCGAAAACCTGTCAGTCATACTGTACCAATGAAATATTAGAATCTGGTTAGAAAGGGGTGCGGCATAAAGTCGCGTAGACCGTTAATCAATACCTAACAATTCTCTAGCAAAGCTATCATATCTAGACGTTAGGCTCTGTCGTATGAGAAAGAATGACCGAAATATGATGCGGGAACAGAGACAGGCATTTAAGTTATGGACCTGGATGACGTTGCTTGCCGTGGTTGGAGCCTTTCTGGTTACATGGTTGTTTCTACTTGTCCTTAAGATGGCACTGGCCTAGAGGCTGAACGCTTGATCACAACGGGAAATATGATGCTGGAGGCCGGACGACAACATGAGCTAGACAGGGTTTATGCCCTGACCACCATTCAGGCCGTTGCATACGCCAACATGTTGAACAGCCGATTGGGATGTAATGACTGTACTGATGAGGAGAGAAAGAACGGATTGGAGTTATTGGAGCGACTCATGGATAGAGTAGGCTTTCTCAAAATTAGTCTAGAGCCAACATTTTCCCGTATCGGATATAGCTGACGCCAGAATCAGACTAGTCTGATAGGCGTACGCAGGGCCTATACCACCAAACACTAAACGGCCGGGTCGTCTCCCGCCAATTAGCGAATTCTTATTATAGAATCAGTCCCTTAGTCCGTTGTCGGCCAGCTATTGTCGTACCTGGGTAAAAGAGGTCTTTCTTGTGAGGTTTCTTTGCTTAAGTTCAATAAACTGTTTAACGGCAGCATCAGCGG
>Ga0114931_10000306_pt1 | contig 57552 bp, 64 predicted proteins | sample 2SBtaG_FD_89579 | JGI IMG/M metagenome (GOLD analysis project Ga0114931, IMG submission 89579) | Deep subsurface microbial communities from Kolumbo volcano to uncover new lineages of life (NeLLi) - 2SBTROV14_V59a metaG | ecosystem: Environmental > Aquatic > Marine > Volcanic | place: Kolumbo... | reverse complement strand
TAATTCTTAATCCGTAAAGCTTTGCTGCTTCTTTACTTGCAATAGCAGCAGATATTTCATCTTTATCTTTAATCAGCATTTTAGCTGATCCTGCAGTATCATAGCTTGGAATTATTTTTGCATCAGGTATTGAGTCTAAAAATAATGAGCATTGACCTAAAGCCTGTGGGTGAGAATATATTTTTTTAATCTGTGAAATTTTATATCTTTTGTTAGAAAGCAGACAGTGACTTATCTGCAGATTAATTTCTCCAACGATGTAAAGAGAACTCTTCTGAAGCAAGTCAAGTGAATCGATGACGCTTCCGTAAAGCGAATTCTCTATTGGTACAATACCGTAGCTTACTTTTTTATTTTTAACCTTTTTAAAAACATCGCTGAAGGAAAATGATGTTGAAATATTTGCATCTTTTCCAAAAAAACTTTTTACGGCAATTTCACTAAACGAGCCTCTTTCACCTTGAATAGCAATTATTTTCATTTTATTATTTTCTCATACCTTTCAAAATGATTAGAAGTAATTCAGCTTTTTGTTCAAGTTCTTCAATACTGCCATCGTTTTTAAATTCAAAATCCGCTCTTTTACTTTTCTCTTCTTCCTTTATTTGATTTTCTTCCCTATTCTTAAATTTTTCAAAAGTGTAATTGTCACTTTTTTCTTTTCTTTTAAATCTGTTTCTAAGTTCAGAGGAAATTAATACAACATAATCGAAGAGACCTTCCATATTGGCTTCATAAATTAAAGCGGCTTCAACAAAAACTATTTTTTCATTTACAATTAATATTTCTATTTGTTCATTCAGTTTTTGTATAACAACCGGATGAAGTATAGAGTTTATTACCTGAACTTTTTTAGGGTCTGAGAAAACTTGTTCAGCAAGATATTTTTTATTTAGCTTCCCGCCCATAAATGTTTCTTCCCCAAAATTTTTTATAATTTCAGTTCTTACCTTTTCATCAGTAATTAAAGTTTCTTTTGAAATATCATCAGCTCTTAAAACTTTAAAACCTTTTGATTCTAAATAATTGCAAAATGTTGATTTTCCTGAACCTATATTTCCTGTTACAGCTATTTTAAGATTTTTGTTTTTCATCTAACGTAATTCGAAAAATAATTATTTAGCATAACTTATTTTTCTTATTTCTCTAATAACCGTAACTTTTATTTGACCCGGATATTCCATTTCTTCTTGAATTTTATCGGAAATATCGTGTGCCAATTTATCCGCCATTGTATCATCAACTTTGTCCTGCTCAACAACAACTCTTACTTCTCTACCGGCTTGTATTGCATAAGTTTTTGCAACTCCTTCAAATGATTTAGCTAATTCTTCAAGAGTTTCCAAACGTTTCACATATCCTTCCAACGGCTCTCGTCTTGCACCTGGTCTTGCACCGCTAATTGCATCAGCCGCCTGAACTAATGGAGCAATGGGATGTTCCATTTCAATATCTTCGTGATGTGAACCTACAGCATTAGAAACAATTGGATGTTCTTTATATTTTTTAGTTAGATCATAGCCAATAAGTGCGTGAGGTCCTTCAATGCTTTTATCAACAGTTTTACCAACATCATGTAACAGCCCTGCACGTTTTGCCAGATTCACATCCAGTCCCACTTCAGCGGCCATAATACCTGTTAAGTAAGCAACTTCAACACTGTGTTGTAATAAATTTTGTCCGTAACTTGAGCGGTATCTCATTCTACCGATGTGTTTTGTTAATTCCGGATGCATATTATGCAAACCTAATTGAAGTACGGTATTTTCTCCGTCCCTTATTAATTCTTCTTCTAATTCAGCTTTAACCTTTTCGACAACTTCTTCTATTCTTGTAGGATGAATTCTTCCATCAGCTATTAATTTTTCTAATGATACTCTTGCAACTTCACGACGGAATTGATCAAAAGATGAAAGAATAACAGCCTCAGGTGTGTCATCAACAATAACATCAACCCCTGTTGCTGCTTCAAAAGCTCTAATATTTCTACCTTCCTTACCAATAATTCTTCCTTTCATATCATCACTTTGAATTTGTACGACAGAAACCGTTGTTTCAATTGAATGATCTGCAGCAGTTCTTTGTATTGCTTGAACTATAATTTTTTGTGCATCTTTTTTTGCTTCATTTTTTGCGTGTTCGTGTAATTCCTTGATAGTTTGAGAAGCTTCAACCTTTGCATCTTTAATCATATTATCCATAAGCATTTTTTTAGCTTCATCTTTACTTAATGCCGAGATTTTTTCAAGTTTTTCATTTTGTTCGTTTTCTAATTTTTTACTTACTTCTAATCGTCTTTCAATTTCGTTTTTTAATTCATTTAGTCTTTTTTCTAATTCTTTCGTCTCTTTTTCTTTTTTTATTATAAGATCAAATTTTTTTTCAATATTTTCTTCTCGTTTACTAAATTGTTTTTCAAGATTAACAAACTTATTTCTTTTATTTGTTACTTCTTTGTCAAATTCACTTTTCTTTTTATACCATTCGTCTTTGACTTCAAGAAGTTTTTCTCTTTTTAAGTTGTTAGCTTCTTTTTCAGCATCTTTTAAAATTTGTTTTGCTTTTTCTTCTGCTGATGTAAGACTTTTTTTCCCTAATTTTGCATTTATTAACCAACCGAGATAAAAGAATAATGCGACTATCAAGACTGCTGCACCAATTATAATAACCATATTCTCAGTAATAGACATTTTTCCTCCAAGTATTTAAAATTAAATTCCGCTGCTGTCAGTCAAATGTTAATAAGGAAAAACCCTATTAAGACAATGTGGGAACCTGCTCGAACGCTTTTTACTTCCACTGCTACAAAGATGCAATCCTCTCATATAAATGAAAGGCGAGGCCTGCAATAGACGCCGTAAGTCAAACTCCCTAATAATGAAAGTTAGTTTTTCATTTATTAAGGACTGACAGAGCGGAAAAGATTATGAGGGGTTAGATATTTCTGGTTCGTAAAGATTCAATTTAATTTTCTTTACAATATCTGAAGCTTGAATTAGGAATTCTCTATCTTTATTCTTTTCTAGGAACAAATCATACGCTATATTTAAACAAGCAATAATTGCAATGGTTTGTGCCGGTTGGTCTGGAAGTTCTTCTTTGGTCTCTTCCATAACTTTATTTACATAAATAGCTAATTCTTTTGCTATATCTTCATTTTCTACTAAGAGAGAATATTCCGTATCAAATATTTTTACTTTAAGCTTCTTTTTATCTGCCATAAATATCTAATCCTTCAATAATCCTTAATATTATATTAAGAACTAATATGATAATCAATCCTTGTTAGCATATTTTGCAATCTTGCTTTTAAATTTGCTCTATCTGCATTAGTAATAGAATTAAACAAGGTATTATTATCTTTACCATTTTTAATCTCAGATAACTCCATTTCAAGGTCATTTGCCTTTTTATTTAATTCTGAGATTGTTTGTTTTGCACTTTCTAATTGTTTTTCTAAATCTAATTTCCTGTTAGTTAGCTCACTACAATTTGAAACTAAAATGGAAACTTGAGTTTCTATTGCATTAAGATCATGTAATAAAATTTCAGATTTAGTATATTCGGACAATTAGTTACCTCTTAATTGTGCATCAAATTTTTTTGTAACCGCAGCAATTATACTACGGAAATCTTTTTCAACTTCCTCTTCAGTCAACGTTTGCTTATCAGAATAATATTCAAGGGCAAACGCCAAACTTTTTTTATTTTGTCCTATTGATTCGTGTTCAAATAAATCAAACAGACGAACAGATTTTAATAACTTAGAACTATTTTTAATTATAAATTTTTTAACAGAATCAAATTCAATTTTCCTATCAAATATAAAAGCAAAGTCTCTGTATATTTTAGGAAATTTCAACGGTTCAATATAATACTTTTTATCCGGAAATATACTTTTTAATAATTCTAAATCATACTCAAACAAATATACATTTTGTTGTATATCAAATTGCTTAAGAATGTTCTTGTTTAACTTTCCTCCTTCTCCTAATAGTTTTCCATTATAAGTTTTTTGAATGGAATAATCATATAAATTACTTTCAATATTATTATATGAATCATTTAAAACATTGTCAAGCAAAATTTTTCTTTCAAAACTATTTAAAATACCTTTTAGATTATAAATATCGAATGACTTTTCATTACTGAACCATTGTTTAGATGTAGATTTACCTGTTAAAACAAATATCAATTTACCTTTTTCTGTAAAATCTTCAAAAGATAATATCTTTTTGTCATTAAGTTGATTGAATACATCTCCTAACTCAAAAAGTTGTAAATCTTTCTCACCATATTTAATGTTTTGAGATACAACTTTTAATGCCCCTTGAATTAATGACGTCCTTAAACATTCCATATCCCTACTTTGTGGATTTCTTACAATAATTTGAGTGCCTATAAGGGAAGCAGTTTCTTTATTCTGAAGAGGGTTGTTGATCATTTCAAAAAATCCAAGAGCATTTGCAGATGTTCTTATTAATTCTGCAAATGTTGTTTCATCAGTTTTTTTATCTAGTGTAATTGATATTTTTGAAACTGTAGGTATATTTTCATAACCGTTAATACGGGCTATTTCTTCAATTATGTCAACCTCTCTTTCAATATCGGGTCTGAATGTTGGAATTGATAAAGATAAATTGTCGGCATCTTCTTTTATAATTTTTAGCCCCAAACTTGTAAGAATATTTTTAATCTTTTCTTTTTTAATATCATACCCTAATAATTTTGTTACTCTTGAGTAGCGAACAGATACATTTATAGGTTCAATTTTATTTGGGTAAATATCAATAATTCCATCAATAATTTTGCTGTCACATAATTGGGAAATTAGTTCTGCTGCCCTTTCAGCAGCATAATCAGTAATGTTTGGGTTTGTTCCTCTCTCAAATCTATAAGAAGCATCAGTACTTAATTGTAGTATTTTAGAAATTCTTCTAATTGATGAAGGATTGAAATAAGCACTTTCAATTAGGATGTCTTTTGTGTCATTATTTATTTCTGAATTTTCACCGCCCATTATTCCGGCAATTGCTACTGGCTTATCACCGTCACAAATCATCAAAGTATTTTTAGGCAATTTACGTTCTTTGGAATCCAAAGTTGTAAAGGCAGATTCTTTATCAGTACTTTTTACAACAATTCTTTGTCCGGACAGTCTATTTAAATCAAATGCGTGAAGTGGTTGGCCTGTTTCATACATAACAAAATTAGTAACATCCACAATATTGTTAATTGGTCTTAATCCAATGCTCTTAAGCTTTAACTTTATCCAATCCGGAGATTCTTTAATCGTAACATTTTTTACTACTTTTGCAGAATATCTTGGACAATTTCTAACATCTTCAATTTCAACAGAAGCAAAGTGCGAAGTTTCACCATTATTTTTAGAAATAGTTACATCAGGAATTTTTAATTCATTCCCGAGTAAAGCACAAACATCTCTTGCAACACCAATGTGTGAAAGTGCATCTGGTCTATTGGGAGTGATTGCAATTTCCATAATTACATCATTTAATTTTAAGGCCTCACATAATGGAGTGCCTTCCTTTATTGAATTATCTAACACCATTATTCCACTATGATCTTCCCCAAGTTCTAATTCATCTTCGCTGCAAATCATTCCGCAAGACTCAACTCCGCGAATTTTAGCTTTTTTTAGTTGGAAATTACCTTTGGGAATTACACATCCGACAGGTGCAAAAATTATTTTTTGACCGGCCTCAACATTTGGTGCACCGCAAATTACTTGCAGGTTTTCTCTGCCGTTTGATACTGTACATAGAGATAGTTTGTCTGCATTCGGGTGCTTCTTTTTTTCTTTTACGTATCCTACTACAAAGTCTTTGTAAATTTCATTTTGATTTATGAAATCTTCAACTTCCAAGCCGGACATTGTTAACATATTGACGAGTTCATCTACAGAAATGTCAGCAATTTCTACATATTCTTTTAACCAATTAAGTGAGATCTTCAATCTATAAACTCCGTATTAAAACTGTTTCAAAAATCTATAATCATTTTCAAAGAAAACTCTTATATCCGTAATTCCGTATTTTAACATTGCAATTCTTTCAATTCCCATTCCGAAAGCATAGCCTGTATATTTTTCGTTATCGTAGTCAACATTATCAAATACATTCGGGTCAACCATTCCGCATCCTAAAATTTCAAGCCATCCTGTTTGTTTACATATTTTACACCCTTCACCTTTACAAATAAAACAAGTAATATCCATTTCTGCGCTCGGTTCTGTAAACGGAAAATAACTTGGTCGAAATCTAAATTTTAAATCATTACCGTAAAACTGTTTTGCAAAAGATGCTAAAGTACCTTTTAATTCTGCAAAGGTCACATCTGTATCAACATATAATCCTTCAACTTGGTGAAACATACAATAGCTTCTGGAACTAACTGCTTCATTTCTATAAACACGGCCGGGCATAATTGCTCTAACCGGCGGTTTCTGTGATTTCATTAGTCTTATTTGCACCGGAGATGTATGAGTTCTAAGAACAAAATCATCGCTAATAAAAAATGTATCCTGCATATCTCTTGCGGGATGATCCGGCGGGAAATTAAGTGCTTCAAAATTGTTGTAATCTGATTCAAGTTCAGGTCCTTCAGAAACTGAAAAGCCCATACCTTTAAAAATTGATTTAATATCATCGAGAGTTTGTGTTAATATATGCTTACTACCAATACTCCTTTCAATACCCGGTAATGTTAAGTCAATATCAATGATTTTATTTGCGTTACCTTTAGTAATTTGCTCCTTAACATTATTAAATTGATTCTGAAGATCAATACGTAATGTATTTAAGGCTTTACCTAATTGAGGTTTCTCTTTTGTAGGGGCATCCTTTAATAAAGAGAATAGAGATGATACTAGTCCATTTTTACTAAAGTACTTAACTCTGAATTCTTCAAGTTGTTTATCATTTTCTATTTTAGATATTTCAATAGAAAAATTTTTTTTTATCTGTTCTATTTTTTCTTGAAGCATTATTTTTCCCGCAAGTTTATTTTCTCTTCATTTATTGGGAGCAATAATCTTTTGATTTAAAATGAATAAATATTTGAAGAGATAATTTTAATTTATTTAAAATGATGCCCCCTAAAATAATTAGGAGGCAATAAATTAATTTTTAGTAAATTCTACTAATTCACTAAAAGCAGATGGATTTTCAAGCGCTAAACTTGCAAGTACTTTTCTGTTAATATTTATTCCTTTAACGCTTAGTGCGTTAATTAATCTGGAATAAGTAGTACCGTTTTGTCTTGCAGCAGCGTTTATTCTAACAATCCACAGTCTTCTAAAAGTTCTTTTTTTCAGTCTTCTGTCTCTGTAAGCATGAACCAAGCCTTTTTCTACATGGTTTTTAGCTACAGTAAAGACCTTACTTCTTGCTCCCCAATAACCTTTAGCAAGTTTTAGAACTTTCTTTTTCCTTTTGTGCGAAGCTACTTTGTTTTGAGAACGAGGCATAATTTTAACCCTTTATCTTATTGTATCATAGTTTTTACGCGCTTTTCTTCTGATTTTGAAACAAGAGTAGCGTGGCGTAAATTACGCTTTCTCTTTGTTGATTTTGAAGTCAAGATATGACTTGCATAAGCTTTTTTTCTTTTAATTTTACCTGAGGCAGTTTTCCTGAAACTTTTACTTGCGCCCCGGTTGCTTTTCATTTTTGGCATTTTCTATTCCTATTTTTTTTTCTTTTTAGCTTTAGTTTTTAATGGAACTAAAATTAAGTTCATGTTCCGCCCTTCCATTTTAAGCGGTGATTCTATTTTTGCAATATCCGCAACTTTTTCAACAAATCTTTCTAGTAATTCTTCACCGTGTTCCTTATAAGCCATCTGCCTTCCTTTAAACATAACAGAAACTTTTACCTTGTTTCCATCTTTTAAAAAATTAATGGCGTGCCTGGCTTTAAATTCAAAATCGTGTACATCTGTATTGGGATGCAGTCTTATTTCTTTTAATATTGAAACAACTTGATTCTTTTTTTGTAATTTATCTCTCTTTTGTTGTTCATATTTAAATTTACCAAAATTAATAATTTTACATACAGGAGGTTCAGCTTGAGGTGCTATTTCTACTAAATCCTGACCTCTTTCAGAAGCTCTTTCTAAAGCATCATTTATAAGCATTATTCCCAATTGTTTCCCGTCAATATCTATTACTCTTACTTGTGAAGATGTAATTTCTTCATTTACCCTTACAGAATTTTTTTTAGCGATTTAATACCTCTCTATTAGTTAATTAATTTATTTTTTATTTCATCTGTAATATTATCAATAAATTCCGTTATAGACAAAGTTCCTTTATCACCCTCTTTATGTTTTCTAACGGAAACATTACCTGCGGTTTTTTCCTTTTCTCCCAAAATTAACATATAAGGGACTTTCTGTGTTTCACATTCTCTAATTTTATATCCAATTTTTTCATTTCTTTCATCAAGTTCAACTCTTATGTTATTTTCTTTTAGCAAATTTACAATCTTTTTGGCATATTCAATATAATTTTGTGAAACTGGAATAACTGATACTTGAACAGGGGCTAACCAAGTTGGAAAATAACCGGCATAATGTTCAATTAAAACACCTATAAATCTTTCAAGAGAACCGAATGGAGCTCTATGAATAACAACAGGTCTGTGTTTCTTTCCGTCGCTACCAATATATTCCAAATCGAATCTTTCGGGCATAACATAATCAATTTGAACAGTTCCGAGCTGCCATTTTCTTCCGAGAACATCTTTAACCATAAAATCAATTTTAGGCCCATAAAAAGCCGCTTCACCTTTAACTATTTTATAATTTAATTTCATTTCGTCTGCAGCAATTCTAATTTCTTCCTGAGCTCTTTCCCATAATTCAATTTCGCCACCGTACTTTTCTTTATTTTCATCTCTATATGAAAGTTGGGTTGTAAAATCTGCAAAACCAACTGCTGAAAAAACTGTCTGTATCAATTCAATTACATTGCACAATTCATCTTTTAGTTGATCTTGACGAACAAACATATGAGAATCATCAACAGCAAATGAACGAACACGTGTTAAGCCATTTAATTCACCTGATTGTTCATAACGATAAACCGTTCCGAATTCAGCAAGACGTAAAGGTAAATCTCGGTAGCTTCGCATCTTAGAAGAGTATATCTGAAAATGGTGAGGACAATTCATCGGCTTTAATAAATATTCTTCTGTACTATCTTTAAATTTTAAAGTTGGAAACTGGCTATCTTTATAATAAGGATAATGCCCGCTTGTTTTGTATAATTCAATGTTCCCTATATGTGGTGTTACAACAGGCAGATAGCCTCTTTTTATTTGTTCTTCACGCAAAAAGTTTTCTAATGTTTCTCTTAGAACAGCACCTTTGGGTAGCCATAAAGGTAACCCTGCGCCTACTTTTGGTGTAAAATAAAACAGTCCTAACTCTTTGCCTAATTTTCTATGATCTCGTTTTTTAGCTTCTTCTAACAATGCAAGATGTCCATCTAACATTTTCTTTTTAGGAAATGAGATACCGTAAATTCTTTGAAGTTGTTTGTTGTGCTCGTCACCTCTCCAATATGAACCGGAAATATTTAACAACTTTACATATTTTATTTTGCCTGCTGATGGTATATGAGGACCCCTGCATAAATCTACAAATTCACCTTCTTTGTATAAGCTAACATTTTCTGAATTCTCATCTATCTCTGAAAGGATTTCAAGTTTATATTTGTCGCCTTTATTTTTAAAAAAATCGATGGCTTCTTCTTTTGAAATATCTTGTCTTATAAATTCATCATTACGTTTGGTTATCTCCATCATTTTATTTTCAATTTTTAATAAATCCTCTTCAGTAATAGAAGAATTAATATCAATATCATAATAAAAACCGTTTTCAATTGCAGGACCAACACCAAATTTAGCTTCCGGATAAATTTCCTGTATTGCATGTGCCATTAGATGAGATGTTGAATGCCAATAAACCTCTTTACCTTCTTCGTCTTTGAATGTAAGAAATTGAATGGTTGTATCTTGTTCAACTTTACTTTTTATGTCTTTAATATTACCATTAACTTTTGCAACCAAAGCTTCTTCTGCTAGTCTCGATGAAATACTTTCAGCAATACTGTATGCAGATATTCCTTTTTGAAACTCTTTAGTTGAACCGTCAGGAAATGTGATGTTTATATTATCCATTTATTTAATTATCCATAAAAAAATCGGAGACAACTCCGATAGCTGTGGGCTCTAGAGGAGTCGAACCTCTGACCTTCTGCACGTCAAGCAGACACTCTAACCAACTGAGCTAAGAGCCCAGATAAATTATAAAGAAAAACTAAATTTCTAATTTTTCTATTTACTTATTATTTAGTACCGAGGGCCGGACTCGAACCGGCACGGGAAAAAATTCCCACTGGATTTTAAGTCCAGTGCGTCTACCAATTCCGCCACCCCGGCAAGAAATAATTAGGTAATAAAAAAATAAGGAACACAATTACTTAATTCACCATTTTGTAATCAATTTTAGCTTGTAAATATAGAAAAATGTTTGATTTTTTGCAATATTTTTAATCTAAACACTTTAAATTTTAAAAATTGGAATGATACCAAAATTTGAATATTTATAATATTAGTTATATCTTTTAATATTTTCTAAAATAACCATATCATCTTTGTAGGATTTATCATCAAAAATAGATGAGATAGGCAAATCAACTAGTTTTTGAATAAGGACAATGAAATTTGAATTAATTTTATTAAACTCTTTATACATATCATTTTTAACTTCTTGAAAAAGGTTGTTCAATAAATTATAATTTGTATTTATATCTAAATTGTTTAATGATTTCAGACTATGAAAAAAGATATTAAATGGCTTTAGCTCTATATCTTTAATTACAATATTTTCCTTAATATTTATAATTCCAGTTTTAACTTGAGCTGTAATTTTATCAGGAGATCCTTCCTTTATTCTTGAAATAATTTTATAATTGATATAATTTATGTTTGATATATTTAACAAATTGATTGCAGTGGAGAATTCATATTCTTCAATACTAAAAGAAATAAATATACTTTCTTCCTTATTATAAACTAAATTTAATAATTTCCAATTTATTCTTTGCAAAAAATTTATAACCGGTGAAAAAATTTTAGTATCACCTTCAATTTTTCTATTAGAAATTGATTGTGTGGATACTTTTTTATAATAGCGGTTTCTTTTGGAATTATTATAATCAGTACTTTGATTTAATTTTTGAATCCTATTTAACATTTTGAATTCTATTTAACATCAGATTATTACCTATTTTAATTATCGAAAATAAAATGATAATTATAAATAAAACAAGTAATTAGTAATCAATTTAATTTAATCATTTTGCTATCTGACGAATAATCAATAAGTTCTGGTTTTTCTAATTTTATAAGTTCTGAAATTAATTCTTCTATATTTTTAATTGATAATGAGATAATAGATAAATCATCATTTAAGTCCTCTTGTTCTTTACTACCTAATTTATCCTTTAAATTTTTTATAGAAAATGTTAAACTATTTAATGGATTATTAATTTTATGCCCTAACGTACAAGCCATTTCAACAACCGCTTTATCGTGTTCAATTCTTTTTAATTCATTTTGAATATCTACAACTCTAATGCCGGTTCTAACTCTTGCAAGTAGTTCTGCATTTTCTATTGGTTTTGTAATAAAATCGTCTGCACCTGCGTCTAAGCCTTTCACTCTATCTTCTAATAATATGTTAGCTGTAAATAATATAAAATAGATTGTTTTATATTTTTCATTCTTTTTGATTAACTTACATAATTCAAAGCCATTAAAAACAGGCATATTCCAATCAGCAATTATAACTTTTGGGGAAAATTTATCAATAATATCTAAAGCTTCTTTTCCATTGGTTGCAGATTTAACATTGTAATTATTTTTTATTAAAAGTTTTTCAATTATTATTCGGGTATACTTATCATCTTCAACAATAAAAACATTATCTTTTTCACCTTGATTAATGCCATTAAATTTTTCATCTTTACTCATATTATACCTACCCAAATATCACTTATATTTATATATTTAATAAAAATAATACTTAGAAAATTTTTATTAAGAATATATCAATAAATTAGATTACTATAAATATTATTTTTTATCCTTATTCAGATATTCTAAAATAATACTAATCCTTCTATTGATAGCACTTAGAGGATGTTTCTTATCTTTTAAAATTCTATCTGCATAGCCTCTTACTTCTTTAATTTTTTTGCTATTTAACCCACCTTTTATTAAAGCCCTTCTAGCGCTATTAGCTCTTTCTGTACTTAGTTCAAAATTAGTATATCCTAATCCCTTACCTTTATATGGTCTTGAATCAGTGTGCCCTTCAACAATAACATTATTAGGTAATTTTGAAATTAAACCTCCTATCCGCTCCATTAATTTTTCTGGTTTTTTCTTTAACTTATTAGTTCCAACTCTAAAAAATAATCCCTTTTTTGAATCAATAAGCTCTATCCTAAGACCTTCTTTTACAATTTGAACTTCCATTTTATTAATAAGTGCTTTGAATTCCTTTTCTTTTTTTAACTCTTTTACAATATCTTTACCCATTTTCTGTAAATTTTCTTTTTCTAAAATTTTTGGAGATGCAGCAGGTTTTTTTTTGGGTAATTCAGTACTAGACGATAATCCATTCTTTAATTTTTTAATTTTTGCATCATATGCTACTGGATTTTGAAAATAGCCTGCAACAGCTTGTATTACAGGTTTATCCTGCGCTAAAACCCATAATACAATAAATAAAGCCATCATTGATGTAACAAAGTCTGAATACGCAACTTTCCACGCACCTCCATGATGTCCACCGCCTTTCTTTATAACTTTTTTTACAATTATAGATTCATTTTTATCTTGTGACATTATTTCACCAATATTACTTTTTAATAGTTGTCAGAATAATAATTTACAAAGAATTAACTATTTTCTTTTTTACCTCTGATAAAATTTTCTAATTCTGAAAAACTTGGTCTATCATCAGAATTTATAGTTCTTCTTGCTATTTCTACTGTAATAATAGGTGGATTACCTTTAGCAAATGCCAATATGCAAGCTTTTATTGTATTAAGGAATTGCATTTTTTCTTCTAATAAGTGTTCTAAATTAGTGGCTAATGGATTAATATACCCATAAGCAAACAAAACACCAAGAAATGTACCTACTAATGCTGCTGCTACGTGATGCCCAACGACTTCAGCTCCTTCACTTACAGACCCCATTGTGACAATGATACCTAATACTGCTGCTACAATACCTAAACCAGGCATTGAATCACCTGTTTTGCTTAACAAATTAATTATTGGTTGTGTTTCTATTTCTACTGTTTTAATTTCAGCATCCATTAAGGCTTCAAGATCAAATGGATTCATTCCTTGTAAAAGTAATACCCTTAATGTATCTGCAAACATAGATTTTGCATTATTATTTTTTATAAATTTTGTATTTTTTGAAAGGATTTCACTTTCATCCGGATTTTCAATGTGACTTTCAATTGCTAATAATCCATCTCTTTGAGCAATTGCAAAAAGATCGTTAAATGACTTTAGAAGTTCGAGATAATCTTGTTTACTGAAATGATGAGATTTCATAGTTTTGGGAATAGACGCAAATAAATTTTTAATTACAGAAAAAGGAGCGGAAATGAACATTCCACCTATTGATGCGCCTATTATTATTACAAATTCTGCTACTTGCATTAGTAAAATTAAATTTCCCCCTTCCATCATAAAACCACCTACCACTGCAATAGTTACCAAGACAATACCAATAATAACAAACATATCTACTCTTTTTTTTTTATTTATTTTTAATCTATTATCGGAAATTCCTATACAAACTTTACTTGATATTATAAAGGATGAAGGGAATTAATTAAGAAGTTTTTTAGAAAAATAATGTCTTTTTTTAAAGTCTATTTAACTTATTTACTTTAAAATTAGAAACATTTTTAATGTTCTCTGAACTTTTATTTAACGCTTCTAAAGTTTCTGATTTAATTAATTCAAATAATTCACCTCTTAATATTTTTATATCATTAGGAGCTTTAATACCTATTTTAATTTTATTATTTGTAATACCCAAAATCTTTAATTTTATATCTGAATTAATTATTATTTCTTCATCTATTTTCCTTGTTAATATAAGCATGTTAATTATTCTTTAAATAAGTTATAATTAACTGAATATTTATCATTGTCTAAAATAACTTGCACTCCACTTTTTTTATTTTGGTTAATATATACAGGTGCTTTAAGATTAACTGTTATCTTGGTAGGTTCTTTATCAAGTTTTACAATACCAAAAGACTCATTATTTCTTCTTTTTGGATATTGAGAGTCTATTAAACTTATTCCAATTAAAGGAAAAATTATTTCAGGTTTATCAACTGAAGTTAACCAGAAGAAAAATTCTTCATCCTCTTTTATTAAAAGAAAATCCTTTAATTCTTCAAAACCCAGTATCCCATCAGGAAATTTTAGGACTTTATCAGAACTAAATTCTATTTCACCAAATTGTCTTGTAAATAATTTCATATTATTTTTTTTATTTATTTAGTATTACAATATCAACTCTTCTATTCATCCTTCTGCCTTCTACAGTAGAATTACTTTGAATAGGTTTATATTTAGAATAACCTACAATTGTAACTCTATCAGCAGGTAAATTATCTTTAGATATAAGATAATAAGCTGTATTTAAAGCACGCTCAACAGAGAGGTGCCAATTAGATGGGAACCTTTTAGTATGAATAGGTACATTATCAGTATGTCCTTCTACTCTAATATCATTAGGTATTTTTTTAAGAATATTTCCTATTTGGTTTAAAACCCTTAATGATTTACCGTTTAATTTGGCTCCCCCTGTAGGATATAATATTTTATCGAGGATATGAATTATCAGTCCTCTTTTATCTTCACTAAATTTAATTGAATTATCATAGTGATTACTTACAATTAAGTTACTCAATTTATTCTTTAATTCTTCTTTGGTATTTACTAAAGGAATAGCATTAATTTTAGGAATCATTTTCATATTATTAGTAGAAGTTATATGATTTTTAGACCCAAATACTTCTCCTAAAGATACAGTCATCTTTTTATATTTTGTTAAATCTACATTAGAAATAGCATATAAAATAATAAATAGACCTAAAAGCAAGGTTATTAAATCAGAATAAGTTAGCAAATACCTATCCCGCAAAGATTCATCTGACGAGAAACTCTCTTCTTCTAACTCAGTGCGATTAAAGCGTTTTCTTGTGTCCTTTGTGGAATCATGCTTTGTAGGCGCGCTCTTATCACTGAGGGTATCTCCCCTTTTTGAAGAGCTAATACTCCTTCCAATGATATCAACATCATATTTTTTTCTTCTAAATGACATTTTTTTAAATTATCCGCTATTGGGAACCAAAATAAATTAGCACTAAAAACCCCCCATAATGTGGCAATAAAAGCCGTTGAAATATTTTTAATTAGTATATTAGGATCACTACCTGCATTTGCAAGTGTAACAATTAACGCCATAACCGTACCCAATATTCCCATTGTCGGTGAATATCCGCCCATTTTTGTGAAGATTGAAATATTTGTTGCATGGCGTTCTTGAATGCTTTTAATTTCTAATAACGCTAAATTCTCTATTGATTGTGAATCCATACCATCAATTACATAAGTGAGTAGTTTTTGAGGAAATTTATATTTTAATTTATATAAATCACTATCTAAGGATAAAAAACCATTATGTTTAGCTTTTAAAGACATCTCTACAATCAAATTTGTTAAATTATCTAAATTGTAAGTAGGAGGTATAAAAGATAATCTTAGTAATTTCCAAATATTTTTAAATTTATCAAATCCAAAACCAATAATAGTAGCAGCAAAAGTTCCACCAAATACTATAACTATTGGAGATAACAAAAACAGAGCCCTAAAATTGCCGCCTTCTATAAAAAAAGCACCAAATATTGAAAAAAGCCCAAGGATAAGCCCTATAATAGTTCCACTTTTTTTAATCATAAGAAATCCATTAATGATTTAGGTAAAACCATAGAAGAAATTTTATAACTATATGCTAAAAGATTTTGCTGACTCTGAAGTTCCATTGATGCTTTTGCAACATCAACATCTTGTAAATTTGAAACTAATCTGTTTAAAGTAGTTTGTTGATTATTCAATAATGATTTTGCATTGTCCAGTTTATTTACAATAGAACCTGCTGAGGCAATTTTATCTAAAATATGAATATTAAAATTATTTACCCTTTGTACTTCCTCATCAGAAGGCAATTGACCATTTTTTAATTTATCTTTTATCGTTAATAATGTATTAAAAATATCGACTTTTTGATTTGCTAAAAATGATAAATTTGACGTCGAAGAATTTTCAATTACATTTTTAGTGTTAAAATTAAATTGAATATCCTTAGAAGGTACTGCAATTAAAAATGATGCAGGGGGTTTACCGTCAATTGACTTGATTTCCCCTGTTGTAGGTTCGAATATTATTTTTTTTGCTGTTGGTGTTGCAGTCAATACAGAATTACCGATACTATCTTTTATATCGTATGTAAAATCATATGTATTATCTGCAGTTTTAGTATAATTAGCTATAAAAGAAAATTGATTTCCTTTTGCATCATAAATGTTTGTTTGATTGCTACTTACTGTTCCATTGGCTTGAGTGGAATCTAAATTACCGGATTGCGTTACTTCGGTTCCAAATAATTCATTACCTGTAATATTTATTTTCTGTGTAATATTTTGTGCAATTTGTACATTCTGTTCTCCGGCTATACTACTAGATTTTATTTCAATACTACTTTTACTTGAATTAAAGTCGAATGGTTTTGTTGTATAATTTGTTCCACCAAATAAAAATTTACCATTAAATTTTTGATTAGCAGAATTTTTTATAGCTTCAAGCGCAGCATCTATTTTGTCTGAAAAAGACTGTAAATCAGTTCCAACAGTTGGATTATTTACATTAACTAACGTAGTCATTACATCAGTAATTTGAGTTTGTATTGATTGCATTGTTTCAACACTAGTATTTATAAAAGCTAAGCTTTCATCAATATTTTTAACATATCCTGTTGCAAAATCAAACTGATTATTATAACGGATAAGTTTTCCAATACCCGATGGAGAATCCGAAGGTTTTTGAATCTTTTTTAATGTTGTTAATTGAGACTGAAGCTTAGACAATGTGTTTCTGCTATCAGTTATATTAGTTAAGAAATTATTGAATAAACTTAAATCAGAAATTCTCATAATTAGACCATGTTTATTAAAGTTTGTAACATTTTATCCGCAACAGAAATTAATTTTGCAGATGCATCATAAGATCTTTGAAATTTAATTACATTTGACATTTCTTCATCAACCGAGACACCTGAATAAGATGTTTTTTGATCCTCAAGTTGCCTTATTACTAAATTTGTAGATGAAGCCATATTATCAGCGTTAGATTTATCTCCGCCAATAGTACTTATTAAATTAGAATACTGACCTATTAAAGTATTACCGTCTATTAATTTTTTGTCATTTAATAAAGACATTTGAACGGCTAAGTCTCCATTTCCCGGTGAACCATCTGCAGAGATAGCTATCTTATTCGGATTATCAATAATTTTTTTATTTATTTCCAATTCTCCATTTTGAATACTACTGAAAAAATCTATTCCGGTTTGTGGAACATTTTCTAAAGTATAACCACTTGAGTGTACATTATTTACTGATGTAAATAATGTATTAGTAATGGCATCTAGACTTGATAAATAATTAGGAATTTTATTTGAATAAATATTTGAAAGAGCACCGAGTTCACCACTTTTTAATAAATTTATATTATTAGTTCCATCTGTTGTAAGGTTAAGTTTTCCATTATCAAGTTTTATTTTAAAATCAACAGAAATATTTGAATCTACAGCTAAGACTCCTCCAATAGAAATATTTACACTTCCATTTTTATTATTGTAGATTTGCAGGTCTGCTAATTTGCTAATTTGATCTATAATTACATCTCTTTTATCCATTAAATCATTAGGTTGTAAGCCGGCACTAAGTTGTTGAGATATTTTTATATTAAGTTCTTTTATTTCTTTCAATGAATTATTTAATCCGTTTACTTTACTTTTATAATCATTATAGATATTATCTTTTTGTGCTTCTATATTCTGATGAATATCTTTAATTCTACTAACCAAGCTTTGTGCTGAAGACACTACATTTTCTCTTAATGCCGATGAATCAGGCGAAACTGCCAATTTATTAAATGAATTAAAAAAGGAAGAAATAATATTTGATAAACCAAAATTTGATGGCTCTGTAAAAGCCTGTTCTGTCCTACCCAATAGAATAGATTGATTGTTATAAAAAGAATTATTTTGGTAATTTTGTCTCAACCTGTTATCAATAAATTGATTTCTTACTCTAGTAACATTTGAAATAGTTGAACCTGCGCCCCAAATAAAACCGTCTCTAAATTCAGGTATAGCAGTTTCAATATTTGCAACTTGTTTAGTATAATCTTTATTACCTGAATTGGAAATATTATGAGCTGTAACATCTAGGGCTCTTCTGTATACATCTAATCCCTTTGTTGATATGTTGAATATTTGACTTAACATACTAAATTTTCCTATCTATAATTGAACTATTATTTTTGAAAACATTAGTAACTATTTCATTAAATAAAGATCTTGATTGTACTATTAAATATTTATTTTGTTGATTTATTAGGATTATTTTTTTTGTTACATTTTTTATATCTTCTTTTAGTGAAATCAACTTCTGACTCAAATCACCGTTAATTTTATCTTTTAAAACAGATATAATATCATCTAATTTGCAGGAAGCTTTATGTTGCGGATTTTCCTTATAAAATTTATCAAGAACATCTAAACGCTGTTTTTCACACCGATTTATTTCTAATAATACTTTTTCTTCTTCTTGTGTATTTACTTCCAATTTTTCAAAATTATTATTAACAAGAGCATCTTGTTTTTTTAGAATTATTTCTAAAAGAGAAAAAAGGTTGGATTTTTGCTTTTCGACTAATTGTATTAAATTTTTATATTTCATGTTTTACTCACTAAAATAATTTAAATAACCTAAGACTCTATTTATATAGTTTTTTGTTTCTTGAATTTCCGGTATTCCATTACTTTTAACTACTTTTCTTGGTCCGGCATTATATCCCGCCAATGCAAAATTTACATTTCCGTTAAATTGTTCCAACAATTGTGATAAATATTTTGTGCCTCCAAATATATTTTCTTTCGAATCCCACACATTATTTACACCAAGGTCTTTTGCAGTACCGTCCATAAGCTGCATCAATCCTTTTGCTTTTACTTTAGAAATTGCTTTTCCATTTGCAGCCGATTCAGCTAAAATTACAGATTTAATTAAGTCCTTATCAACATTAAACAACTTCGAAGCTTCGTTAATTATCGGTACATATTGATTCAATCTATTTAACGAAGTATCAGACGGTACAACAACAGGTTTATTATTTTTATTATGCCTTAAATTTAAAATATTATAATTGTTTATTCCTTTTAGGTTAGAAACCGTAGGTGCCGTTTTTAACTCTTCACCGGTTATTTTTTTATAAAGTAATTTAGCAACACCTAGTCCTTTTTTATCAGCAATAAATGATGATATTTTATTTTCAAACATTGAGCTAAAATAATCCCCTCCTAAGCTTTTATCTCCGAACATACCACCTGAAGTCTTTTGCATACTTTTTAACATAAGTGAAGTAAGCATACTTTCAAAACCTTTAGTAGCTTTTGCTAATTTTTGTTTCTGTTCTTTTGTATATCTAGAATGTAATTTCTTAGTATTATTTATATTAAGCTTAGGTGTATTATTATCAATATTTATTCTTGGTGTATTCATTTACATAATTACCAGTTTACCTACTAAAGCATCAGCCTCTTTTAATGCTTGAAAAATTGCAATCATTATTTTGGGTGTTACTTTTAAAGAATTTAAGGCACTGGCAATTTGCTGAACATTTGTTGTTTTAGAAATTGGTACAGTAGTTGCCATTCCAGCTTTAACTTTTGGTACTAAGTTATTAAATACTGTTGTCTTCCCTTGAGAAAATGGCCCGGGTTGAGAGATTATTGGATAAGAACGAACTACAATATTTATACTTCCATAAGTAATTGTACAAGGTTTTATTATTACATTTTTACCGGCAACTATAGTTCCGGTACGTTCATTTAACACAACTTTTGCATCACTATCTGTTTGTATATTTAATGCTTCTAATTCAGCAATAAAGCCATAGATATCGTTTTGTTTATCTGTAGGAACTTTAATTTTTACTTGAGATGCATCTACAGTTTTTGCTGCCTTACTACCAATTTTTGCATTTATTGCAGTTGATATATTTGCTGCTGTAGTTATGTCTGGTGAGTTTAGTGTAAATGTTAATTCTTGTTTGTTTATATTTTTTACATTTAATTTTGATTTTAAAACTCCGCCATTGGCTACTCTTCCTGCCAACGCATGATTTTTTGAAACTCTTCCACCGGACGCTGTTCTAAAATCATATCCACCAATAGTAACAGGGCCCTGTGAAAATCCATATACTTTCCCAGTAATTCCGGAAAGTGGTGTCAACAATAAAATACCGCCCAATAAACTTGATGCATCTCCCATTGAAGAAACATTAACACTAAATTTTGACCCAGGCTTTAGAAAGGGATTTAAAGTTGCAGTAACCATAACGGCTGCAACATTTCTTGTACGCATATCTTTTTGTGGAACTGTAATACCAAATCTTTTAAGCATACTAGAGATAGATTGAACTGTAAATTTTGTCCTATAAGTATCTCCGGTTCCGGCTAATCCAACTACCAAACCGTACCCAATTAATTGCTGAGAATTTTTATCTGATAAGAATGTTATATCTTTTAATCTTTGAGCAAATAGATTAGTTCCACATAAAATCAAAATTATTAATATTAATTTTTTCATTATTTCTCCTAAAACAGAAAATTCAAAATTTTTGCAAACAACCCAGGTGATTGTACATCAGAGACCGGACCTTGTCCTTGAATCCTTATTTCTGCTTCTGATATATTATAAGATAAAACAGAATTATCCGGTGCTATATCTGATGTTCTAACAATTCCTTTTATAAAAATTGTCTGTTCTTCACCATTTACAACTATTTTCCTACTTCCTTTTATCATTAAATTTCCATTGGCAAGAACCGAATCTATGGTTGCACTAATTTTTGTTTTAATCATACCTGTACGTGAAGTTCTGCCGTCTCCTTTAAATTGATTATGAAAACCAAAATTCATATTTGTACCAGGAGGAGTTCCTGTACTGACATCAAGCCCTTGATTACTTGTTCTACCTGTTACTGTTTGAGCTTTATTTGTAGCTTCTGAAAATTCCATAACATAAATAGTTATTGCATCTCCAATTCTACTTGCTTTTTTATCCGAAAAAAGTGAGACATATGCATTATTACGCATATCTTGAGATTTTACAATAAGCGAACAAAAGAATACAAGACTTAATAAAATTACTTTTTTCATTTTTTACTCACTTATAATTACATTTTTTGAATCATGAACTTTTGCTTTTATTTTCTTATTACCGGCAATTTCTACTATTATCATATCACCGATACTACCTTCTTGTAAACTAATGGCATCTGTTTGAATTAAAACATTTTCTTTAATTACACTTGCTTTAATTTTATCACCAATTTTAATCAATGGAATTTTTTCTATTTTTTTCCTCGTTAATATTTCACCTTTTATAATATTAACTTTACTTCTATACTTATTTATGGATGCTAAATCAGAAATAGGTTTCCCATATAACTGTGCCACGTCTTTTATTACTGTTTTAAAATTATTCTTTGAAAGATTTTCTTTTCTTCTAATTGTTTTTTTTGAAACTAAAACTTCCTTAAATAATTTTACCTTAACTGAAATATATGTATTGATAGCTCTGCCTTTTGTAGTTATATGAACAGGTATATACACCAAATTGCCTTTTAACTTAAAAGTTTTATTATCAATTATTTTTATAGCAGAATAATCTTTTGGCATGTTTAAGATTTTATATTCAAAATTTTTATAATTAGTAAGGTGTAGATTTAAATAATTTGCTACGTTACTTTCTAGATTATTCCCTGTTATTGAAAAGAACAATAATATTGATAAAATTATTGAAAACATTACTGATTAACCTCTTTTAAGATTATTAGCTAATTGCATCATTTGTTCAACAGTACTTATTGTTTTAGAATTTATTTCGTAGGATCTTTGAGCTGTAATCATAGCGATCATTTCATCAACTATATCAACGTTTGATGATTCAATGTAACCTTGATGTAATTCACCAAAACCATTTTCTCCCGGTGCACCTACTAATGGTTGGCCTGATGCAGGAGTTTCAACATATAAATTATCTCCAATTGCTTTTAATCCCGCAGGATTAATAAATTTTGCAGTTTCAATATTCCCAAGAATACTACTTGTTCCGCCTTCAGCACTTTCTACAACTCCTCCCCTACTTATTGTTAATCCTGATGAATTACTATTAATTGTAATTCCAGGGTCTAAAACATATCCGCCGGCTGAAATAATTTGTCCATCACCATTTAACTTAAAAGAACCATCTCTTGTGTAAACAAAAGTTCCGTCACTTTTTCTCAATTGAAAAAAACCATCACCATTTATTGCTACATCTAATTGATTATTGGTTGCTGTTAAATCACCTTGTTTAAAAATTTTAGAATTTGAAGCAGGTTTTACTCCAATTCCAACTTGTATTTCTTTATTAGCTGTATTAATAGCTGTTGGATCATTTGTACTAAGCGGGTTTGCAGCAACATTTTGATACATCAAATCTTGAAATTCTGCTTTATTCTTTTTATAACCAATAGTGTTTACGTTTGCTATATTATTGGCAATTATTTCAATGTTCAGTTGTTGTGCATACATACCGGATGCAGCTGTTCTTAAAGCTCTATTAGGCATAATATTTCTCCTTTAAATTATTAAACTTTTCCAATTTCATTTGCTTTTTCTAAAGATTTATCCAAATACGTTATTATTTTATAAGATGATTGATAATCTGAATTTGTACTTATCATTGCTTGCATCTCGGAAATTGTATTAACATTAGAATTTTCTAAATACCCTTGAAATATTTTATAGTTTTCACTTTGAATAGGTTGATAGTTTTCTGTATCTGAGTAAAAATTAAGATTACTATCTCTTTGTAAAGTTGAAGTGTCTTTCGGATTCATTATCACAATTTCACCAAGTAATTCTTTCCCTAAATATATTTTACCATTTTTCATAATTTTTAATTCATTATTTTTTGCTAGTTCTAAATCACTAACATTTATAGCCCCACCTTTACCCATTAGCTTAGAACCATTTTGGTTTACAATAAATCCATCTTCAGAAATATTAAAACGTCCGTTACGTGTTAATTCTATTTTATCATTTTTCTTTACTGCAAAAAAGCCGGAACCGGAAATTGCAAGGTCCAATTGATTTGAAGTTTTTGAAAAATCACCTTGTGTATAATCAACCATTTGCTTTATTGTAGGTTTACCTGCTTTATCCAATACTTCAAAAAAAGGTAGTTCTCTTTTATATCCGGTTGTATTTATATTTGCAAGGTTATTAGCAATGTTGCTAATCCTTTGAAAACCATTGTTAAGGCTTCTTGCAGCTAAATAAATACCTTTAATCATAATTTCTCCAAATCAATTTTTTATTAAATTACCTTTACCAAGCTCATAAGTTTTTAGTTTTAACGCCAACAATATTTCCGACTTTGATATACTTAATTTTTTAGCTGTATTAGATACTTCATAATTAAAATTCATCAAAGCTTTATCTGTCGATAATTTTGACCTCTTATAAACTTGATTAGCAAAAGTGTTTGTTACATTTTTGTTTATTAAATTTTCTTTTTTATATCCCTTTTTTATTAGTTTTTGTCTTACCTTTGTTAATTGTCTATCTTCAATAATAATAGGCTCTTCGTTTCTTATCATAGCAATATTTTTCGGTAATGATTTTGATTTCTTATTAACTTTGCCTTCATTAATTCTTGTCCTTCTTATACCAATAAATAAAAAGATTATAATTGAAGCACCTGTTAATATCAAAATTCTCGCATCTATTTTTTTTATGATTGTCAGTGCTATAATAAAATATTTATTTAATCCGCTATTTTTTGTTTCATATACATTATTGTTTAAAGAGTTTATATTTTTGATATTTAGTTTTTTATTTTTAGCTTTTTCAATTTGTTGTTGTACTATTTTTCTAATATCAATTTTACTATATTTATTTTTTTTTATGTTTCGGTTAAATGTTGCATTACTATTTTGTTGTAATGCGTAAACACTACAAAATACATTTGATATCAAAAATAGGATTATAAATATATTTACTGTATTTTTTTTCATTTTACTTTATAGGAAATTTTAATATTATTATTGAACCTGTTTTTTTACTGGATTTTACTTCAATAATTCCATGATGTTTTTCAATTAATTTCCTTAAAATATTTAGACTTAAACTCGATTTATTAGATTTATCTTTTTCATCTAAAATTTTAATATAATCTGACGAAACAACTCTTAATGATATTAATTCGTCTGAGTATTTAGTCTGTACTAAAATTCCACCCACATTTTCTTTTTGCGGAACGATAATATCAAATATGTTAATTAAAAATTGGTGAATATAATTTCTATTACTTAAGATTAAAGGGATATCATCTTGAAGATCTAATATAAATTCATAATCTTTATTATATAATGAAATTGATGCAAGGTCATGATATTCTTTAATTATTTTATTTAAGTCTGTTGTTTGAATTTTAAGAGGATTTTTATCTTCTCTTGCAAATTTTATAATATTTGAAATTATTTTTTTAACATCATTAATTTGTTCTTTAATAATACTTTTTGCACTTTTATCATTGTTATTTTCATTTTCCTCCAATAATTCTGTAAGGCTAAGTATTGTTTGCATTGGATTAAGAATACCGCTCATTGAAACATTAACAAATTCACCTATAGCCATTAATCTGTAACCATTTGATAGTTTTGATTCATATAATTGGAGTTCATTTAAGTAACTTGCAGAATTATATTTATACATTAAAGATTCTAATTTTAGCATAGTTAACTTTAATGCAGATTTTATTAAATTTATATTATTTTCAAAATTATTATTAATCGCATCAATTACTGATAACAAAAGAAGTCCTTTTTTTCTCTCATTTAGCAATATAGGAATTACCAGTATTTTTTCTCTCTTATCATTATATTCATGAATATAGGGTATGGGCTTTTTAGATTTTTTTTCATTTTCAAAAAAATGATCGCTAGATGATTTTGTATTTATATATTTTAAATATGTTTCTAGAAATTCATAATTAGAATTACCTACAGGTTTCAGATTGGATTTTGTTTTATTAAATAAACAAAGCAGTGTGCCTTTAGTAAAAACGTTTTCTGTTAAATAATTATTTAAAGAGTCGGCAACATCAACAATGTTTGTAGATTTTTCAATGTTTGATTCAAATTCTAAAAATTGTTCAAAATTATCTTGATAAAAATTTGACGGAATATCTTCATTTTTAGTTACCTCAATCTTATCTTCTCCTAAAGCAACTTGTTCCAGTTCACCTTTATTATTTAACACATCTAAAAAAGAGGTATATTCAATTTCAGATTCTTTTACTAATCGCATATTATTCTTTTTTAATCTTTAAATTTTTTTTCTAGCTTTACTTTTAATTTTTTTATTACACTTGAATGAATCTGTGAAATTCTTGAAACAGTAATGTTTAGAACTTTAGCAATTTCTTTATAAGTTAAATCTTCATAATAATACAAGGATAATATTATTCTAGCTTTTTCATCTAATTCGCTAATTGCTTTTTTTAGAAATTCTTTCTCTTGATTTTTTTCAGCAATAGCTTGTGGTAAATCATCATTATTAGGTATAATCTCATTTAATTGGTAACCATCTTCTTTATTTACGGTTTGAGTCAAAGAAACATTTGAGTAAATCGGTTTTTTATCATCAGGGTTTACCGCAGAACGTGGTTTTATTTGAATTTTTCTTAGCTCATCAATTATTTTCCCTCTTATCCTTTGAATGGCATAAGTTTCGAACTTTGTTCCAAAATCCGGATCATATCTATCTATTGCTTCACTTAAACCTTCAATACCAAATTGAAAATAATCACGATTATCCATGATATCTACATTTACAAATTTTGATCTATTTATTATATAATGAACAAGGTTAAGATACTTTTTGACAATATCTTTTTTAATTAATGGATCCGGTTTTTCTTTATATTTTGTCCAAAGTTCTAGGTTATCCATTAGTCAACTTTTCATTTTCATTTTGATTTGTTTCATGTTTATTATTATATACTCCTTTATTAGAGGCTCTTGCAAATATTAGCACAATTCCACTTAATAAAATTGTAAATACAATGGCTAAGGAAAATGATTTAATAAGTATATCAACTACATCCATATTTTTTTGAGAAAATATTATAATTGATATGAAAAAAAACAGTGCGCCAACTCTTAAAATAATTTTAGTCATAAAACGATATTTTTGATTACAACTATTTTGTTCAAAGATTATACCACTCATTATAAATCTTATAAATGTTTATTTTAATCGTTTTTAGAGGATTATGAAAATTTTTATTGTGTAATATTAGCCACTTGTATGAAATCAATAAGCTTTTTGTTTAGGGCAATAATTTGGGTATAAGCAACTGAATGTATGTAATTTTTCATAAATAGGCTTTGTTGAAGAATAGAGGAATGTATATTGGGATCAGAACTAATGAAACCTGCAAAATTTAATTTTTCTTTTAGAAAGTGCAATGAGGCATTATTAAGATTACTAAATGTATCAACAGCTTCTTCTTTATGTTCACATTTATTTACCAAGACAATTTTATCATTACAAAAATTTTTTTGTTTTAACATTTTTAAAATTGCATATGCATCCATTACAGCAGTAGGTTCAGGGGTTAATAATATAACATTTAAATATGAGTTTAATAAAATATCTAGCTGTTGTAAATTTACAATTTGTCCGGTGTCAATAAATAAAAAGTCATATTCGTTAGCTGTTCTCTTTAATTCAGTTATAAGTGAAGATAGATAATTATTTGTATAATATTCTTCATTAATAACACCGGAATAACCTGGAAGTAAATAAAAATTATCATCAACTTTTTTAATAATGTGTTTAACTAAATTTTTACCAGATAAAAAATGAAAAAGATTTTTATTCGCAGTTGTATTAAGTAAAATTGTAGCATTTGAAAAATTTAAATCTAAATCAACAAATAACACTTTATATCCCATTTTACTTAAAGAGAAAGCTGAGTTCAAAGATATAACGGTTTTTCCAACTCCGCCCTTTCCAGAAGTAAAAGTTATTATATTTTTTTTATCTTCAACTGTTCGGTTTTCTTGTAATTCTTTGAGTTCTATTACTCTTTTTAACTGTCCTATCATTTATAATTTACTCTTTGATTAAATTATTTACTACCAAGTATATATCATCTTTGCTAAGTATTCTGAATCTGCTGAAATAATATCATCTGGTATTACCTGCCCATTGGCTAAAAACATAACTGGTATTTTAATTTTGTTTATTACATTTAAAAGACTTCCAAAAACTACACCCTCATCTATTTTGGTAAAAATTAATGAGTCATAATTGAATAAATTAAATTTTTCAGAAACATCAACGAGAGTTCTTGTAGATGATATTGCACTCATAACTAAATAAATTTCATCTACTTGAGCTGTCTGTAAAAATTCATTAGACTTAATTAAAAAGTCTTTATTATTTTGGCTTCGTCCGGTAGTATCTATAAATATTATATCCTTGCTTTTAAATTGTTTTAATAACTCGGGCATTTCATTAGGCTCGTAAGCTACAAGCATATCAATATCGCTTACATCGGAAAAAACTTTTAACTGATCTAAAGCGCCCAATCTATATGTATCAATAGATATTAATCCTACATTTAGTGAGTGAAGTATTTTTGATATTATTGCCAGTTTAGCTATACATGTTGTTTTACCAACCCCTGTGGGACCTACCAAAGCCACTACTTTGGGTTTGTCTTTCTTGGGAACAGTAAATTCCCTGGTAGGTATCATAGACGCAATGCTGGAAATTACATAATTTTCTAAATTTATAACTTTGGAATAATTTGTAAATTTTTCTGCCTGATTTACAATTTTTTTAACTAAAGGTTTTTCTACTTCTTTATGTAGTAATAAACTGTATATTTCATCTATTTTTTCTTCATCAATCTTATTTACTTTATTGCTATGCAATTTATTTATAATTTTTTTTTGTCTGTTGAGATATCCATTAGAGGAAAATTCCGGGTTATTAATTTTATCTGAAATCTTTGATATTTCTTTTTCATAACTTCTAAAAACTTTTTCATTAGGTTGTTTACTTTCTTTATAAAATTTGTCCAAAACAAAATCATTTTGAATTCCTGCAGAAAGTTCAAACATTTTTTCAGCGGGAAAATTTTTATCGGCCACTACTCTTGTTCCTAATATTACTGCATCTTTACCAAGTTCTTGTTTCATTTTTTCAGTAGCATCTTTTAGAGATGCTGCTACATATTTTTTAACTTGCATATTCTACCTCTACTTTATCAATAAATTCAATTTCTACATTTGAAGGAAGTTCAGAAAATGAAAGTACAGCTAAATTTGGGAAACTTGAATTAATTAATCTATATAAATATGGTCTTATAGTTGCTGAAGTTATTAATATAGGTTGATATCCAAGTAATTTAAAACTTTCATTTGTTTGTTCTAATTGATTTTTTATCTCGTTTAATATTTCCGGACTTAAGCCCAGCGTTTGTACTGATTCTTTTTGATTTTGAAGAGCCTCAGTAATATTTTGTTCTAAGTCTTCTCCAATTGCTGCTGCGTGAATTATATTTTTTTTATCTTTATAAAGTGATGCTATACTGTAACCAATTGAATGTCTTACATATTCCGTTAATACATCTGCATTCTGTGTAACTTTAGAATAATCAATTAAAGCTTCTAAAATTTGCACCAAATCTTTTATAGGGATTAATTCTTTTAATAAATTTTGTAAAACTCTTTGAATTATACCCAATGATAAAACTTCTGAATTTATATCATCAATAACTGCCGGGTATTCTTCTTTTAAATTTTCAAGTAGTTGTTTAACAGATTGACGCGATAATATTTTATCAAAATTATGTTTAAGTGTTTCCTGTAAATGTGTAGAAAGTACAGACATAGAATCCACAACAGTATATCCCAAAATTTCTGCATTTTCTTTTTCTGATTTATTTATCCAAAAACTTGGTAATCCAAATGCAGGATCTTTGGTTGATATTCCTTTTAATTCTTCAACAGAGTCATTACCTGGATTCATTGCAAGTAATCTATCTGTTTGAAGTTCATATTGTGCAGCTAACAAACCTTTTATTTTGATTAAATAAGTATTTGGTTCTAACTGTAAATTGTCCCTAACTCTAACGGGAGGAATTAGAACTCCAAATTCTAAGGCTATATATTTCCTAGTAGCTGATATTTTTTGGAATAAATTTCCGCCCGTACTTTCATCTACCATACTTACTAAACCGTATCCAATTTCTATTTCTATCTGATCAACTTGTAAATATTGCTCAATTTTTTCTGCCTTTGGTTCTTCATTAATTTCTTCTTCATCAATTTCAGTTTTTTTATTATCTTTTCTTCTATGAATAATAAATCCGGCAAAACCCAAGCCTATGCCAAGAATGGAAAATGGAACAAACGGCATACCTGGTAAAAAACCAAATAATAAAACAACAAAGCCAACCAATAATAAAACTTTTTTATTTTGAAACAGCTGAGTTCTCATTTGCAGATCTAACGCGGTACCGGCAGCACTACGTGTAATAACTAAACCCGCTGATGTTGCAATTAACAAAGCAGGAATTTGAGAAACTAATCCATCGCCTATTGTAAGAATTGTATAAGTTTTTAGAGCTTCACCAATACTTAAGCCCTGTTGTGCAATCCCAATAATAAATCCCCCTATTATATTTATTGATGTAATAAGCAAACCGGCAATAGCATCACCTTTTACAAATTTACTTGCGCCATCCATAGCTCCATAAAATTCTGCTTCCTTGCTAATTTCTTCTCTTCTTTTTTTTGCTTCCGGTTCAGTAATAAGTCCGGTATTTAAATCTGCATCTATTGCCATTTGTTTACCCGGCATTGCATCTAAAGTAAACCTTGCAGCAACTTCAGAAATTCTACCCGATCCTTTAACAATTACAATAAATTGTATAATTACCAATATTATAAAAATTATAAATCCAACAACATAATTTCCACCAACAACAAAAGTTCCAAATGATTCAATAACTTTACCTGCGTATCCGTCTAACAATATTAGCCTTGTAGAACTAATGTTTAATGAAAGCCTAAAAAGAGTTAAAATTAAAAGAAGTCCAGGGAAAATAGAAATATCTAATGGTCTTTTAATATATAATGAGACAACAAATATTAGTATTGCACCTGTAATATTCATTGCAAGGAACATATCTAATAACATAGAAGGTAAAGGCATTAGCATAAGTCCTAGCATTAATAATAATGCAAATGCTAAAGCAATATCAGTATTCTTATTAAAAAACTTCATTGATTAAATAATTCTTCTTCTTTTTCTTTCTTCTTTTAGTTTATAAATATATGCCAGTACTTCTGCTACCGTAAAGAATAAGTCTTGTGGAATAGTATCTCCAACTTCACAACTCTTATATAATGCTCTAGCCAAAAGTTTGTTTTCATGTATAGGAATATCATTTTCTTTAGCAATAGCTTTAATTTTTAATGCAAGTGAATCCATACCTTTTGCAATAATTTCCGGTGCTGAATCATTCTCTAAATCATATTTTAAGGCAACTGCAAAATGAGTTGGATTTGTAATTACTACATCAGCTAAAGGCAAATTTTGCATCATCCTTTTCTTAGTACTCTCCACCTGCAATTTTCTAATTCTTTGTTTTACTTTCGGATCGCCGTCTGCTTGTTTATTTTCTTCCTTCACTTCCTGTTTAGTCATCATCATATCTTTATTAAATTTATGTTTTTGATAGACAAAATCTAAACCTGCTATAGCAGCAAAGAGTATTAAAACTTTCCAAATTAAAGATAAAGCGGAGTGCATCATAAACCGAACTATTTCACTTACTGTTAAATTTATGAGATTGGAAGCTTGCTGTATAAAATCTGATATGATGACATAAACAAATCCACCAATTATTACCAATTTTAATGTAGATTTTGAAGTTTCAACAATAGAACGTGAAGAAAAAAATATATTTTTAGCTCCACTTAATACATTTAACTTATCAAATTTAGGTTGAAGAGCTTTAGGCGTAATTTTAAATCCTACTTGTAAAATACTTACCAAAAGTGCTACTATGAACATTGTTAAAAAAATTGGAGCCAATATTAATAAAAAATAATATAATCCAGTAGCTGTCAATTCTGTAATATTACCTACATTTACTTGTAACTTATCCAAAGAACCAAATATTATTCTGCCTAATTTCCCAAATTTATCTCCTAGACTATTCCTAGTTAAATATAAAACAAATAAACCGAAAGTTAATAAAGCAAATGAATTGACTTCAATACTTTTAGCAACCTGGCCTTTATCTCTTCCTTCACTAAGCTTCTTTATCGAAGCTTTTTCAGTCTTTTCTTGTTCCGGTTTATCTGCCATATCTTGTTAGCTCATAGCTTTAATAATATTGAATAATTGATCTTCATACTTGTATAAAAGATTTTTAATTATATAAACATAAAATGGTGCAAGACTTGCTAGCATAAATAGACCTAACGCAATTTTTAGAGGTTGTGTTACAAAAAATATTTGCATTTGAGGAATTACTCTTGCAATAATACCTTCGGCTATGTGTATTAAAAAAAATGAGACCATAATTGGTGAAGCAATTTTTAGTGCAATAATAAATACTGATGCAGAATATTTAATAAGTAAATCATATGCACTTTGCACAAAAGTAAATTTTCCTATCGGTATAATTTTAAAGGAATAAGAAATAGATTGAATTAAATAATGATGGCCATTAATTAGAAGGTATAACAATAATGTCATAAAGAATAATAATTCTCCAATCGGATTGCCGCTAATTCCTTCAGCCGGATTAAACATTTCTGCAATTGTAATCCCAATGTCAAAGCCCATTAATGTTCCGGCAAATAGAATTCCGTAAAAGATAAAGTTCAGCATAAATCCAAAGATTAAACCTGTTAATATTTCTTTAAAAGCATTCAATACTAAAAACCACATATTTAATTCTATTGTTATTTGTGAAGTATTAATAACTAGAAACACTAAGTATGCTATAAAAATTGACAGAAATATTTTTACTAAAAATGGTAAAGCTTTATTGCCTAAAACTGGAGCAGCAAACATAGCTGCAGCAATTCTTAAAAAGATTAAAAGCACAATTATAAAATCATTAATTAAAATAGTGGTCATTTTACAACTGATGGAAATATTGTAAATAATTTAATTGTAATTGCTAAAACTTTATCAAGCATCCAGGGAAGAAATAATATAATTGAAAGTGCAGTAACTAAAATTTTAGGAATAAATGTTAAAGTCATTTCTTGTATCGAAGTAGCCGCTTGAAAAATTGAGATAACTATACCAACCAATAATGATAGGCCTAAAATTGGTAATAAAACTAAAAGAGAAGTATAAAAAGCTTCATTAATAATATTAATAATTAAATCTTGGGTCATTATGAAAAACTCCTTACTAAAGATCCAATAATTAAATTCCATCCATCAACAAGGACAAAAAGCAATATTTTAAAAGGTAGAGATATTAGCATAGGAGGTAACATCATCATACCCATTGACATAAGTATACTTGAAATAATCATATCAATCATTACAAACGGTATAAAAAGAAAAAAGCCAATAATAAATCCTGCCCGTAATTCACTTACTGCAAACGCAGGTACAAGTACATATGTTGGTAAATCAGCGTGAGTTGGTACTTCCTTCATATTAGTAAGCCCAATAAATAATGAAAGGTCTTCGTCTCTTACATTATTGAACATAAATGCTCTAATCGGCACGATTCCTTTATCATAGGCTTGTTGAACTGATATTTTACCATCCATCATTGGTTTCAATGCTTCTTTTTGTACTTTGCTCCAAGTAGGCTGCATTATAAAGAATGTTAAAAATAATGCAATGCCCGCTAATAATTGACTTGGAGGCATTTGTTGAGTACCCAATGCGCTTTTTAAGAAATGGAACACAATAATCAATCTTAAATAAGAAGTAGTCATAATTAATAACGATGGAGCAAGAGAAAGTACTGTCATTAAAAGAAGTATCTGAAGAGTAACTGATACATCTTGAGGATTTTTAGATTCACCTATATTTATTCCAATTTTGGGGAAAGGTAAAGCAGTATTACTTTTGGGCGAAGTTGTTTGTTGTCCAAAGGACTCTACAGAATTTATTGTAAGTATCAATAAAATGGAGAACAGAAAAATTTTCTTTTTCATTTCAAGCCAATGTTCTTTTTAAATAGATCAATAAAACTTTCTTTTTCAGTTAGTTTGTTATAATCGTTTAAGCTACCTTCAGGGGGCTCTAATTCCTTCAAAACAGTAATTGAATGTTCACTTAACCCAAGTACTAATAATTTGTTTTCAATTCTAATTACGGAAATAAATTTTTTGGGCATTATCATTTTATTGCTTATAACTTTGATATTAATAAGACTGGAATTATTGTACTTAGATTTAAAAGAATATTTCCTTAAGAAAAACAAAGCTCCAAATAAGAGCGCAAATATTAATAATAATGGAAGCAGGGCTTTAAATAAAAGACTAACCATCTTTTCAAATCCCTTCTAATCTTTTACCTGTATCAACTAAGTTTCTAATTCTAACGCCAAAGTGCTTATCAACAACTATTACCTCACCTTCTGCAATTTTTTTGTTATTTACATAAATGTCTACTGGTTCACTAGCCATTTTATCAAGTTCTAGTACATATCCTCTTTCTAATTCAAGTACATCTTTAACTTTCATTTTAGTTCTACCTAATTCAATATAAATGTTTAATGACAAATCTTTTAGTAGAGTGAGTTTTTCTCCTGTAATATTTTGTTCATTTATCAGCGTCTCATCAAATTCTTCAAACTTTGTATTACTTGCTTGATTTTCATTTGTAGAATTTTCATTAGCGTCTTCATTTTCAATTTTTTCTTTCTCAACTATTGTATTTTCTTCTACGTTTTTGTTTTCCGGAGTCGGAGATTCTTTATCTACAGAGTCTTCACTTTCTAGTGGAGAATTATTTTCAACTTCTGTTTCTTGTTGTTTTATTTCTTCAGACATAGTTTCTGCCTATATATTATTAATATTTGATTTAATTTTTTTAGTTATTTTTATAGATTTATGATTATTTGTAACTCCGATTCTACCTAAGAAAAAATCCTCATCCACTACCTTTACTAATTGTTCATCACTTATTTTTGTAAAGAGTTTTATAACATCTCCCACATTTAATTCCATTAATTCTTTAAATGTAATTGTAGATTTACCTAGTATAACTGAGATAGGAACTAATGTATCCTGCAAATGATTTGATAAAATTTCAAATGATGTGATACCATTATGGTTTACAGGTCTAACTGATGCAAGTCTATGCTTAGACATTCCAGCACTTATTGTATCAAAAGCGTAAGTGGCAAAACAGATATTCATAGGAAAAGTCTTTTCAATAATATTTATTTCAAAACCCACTTGTAATATTGATTCATTTTGTGAAGTAATTCCTGCAAAGTCTATATTGGGTTCAAATCTATCTACAATAAAATCGTATTTATTTATTGCCATCCAAGCTTTTTGTAAATCGAGCATCATATGGTCAATTATAACCATCAAAACTTTTTGTTCAATTTGTGTGATTATATTTGATTTCTTATTTCCGTTACCTGGTCCGCCTAATAATATTTCCACTATTATTGATGCTAAATTTAAATTTAGTTCAACTAAGCCTTTAATATCTGTGCCTTTTAATTCAAAAATAAATAAACATGATGGGTCAGGTACTGTTGTGACATATTCAGAATAATAAATTTGTTCTACAGTTTTAACTTTAACATTAACCATTGTTTGTAATTTAGTTACTAGAAATGAACTAAATGGATCAGCAAATGAATCATGAATACTTCTTAGAATATTTAATTGAGTATTAGATATTCTATTGGGCATTCTAAAATCGAACGGTAATGCATTTTTAGCATTTTGACTTTTACTAGAATCCTTACTTGTTTCGCTTTTAGTTACTTTATCAATCATATATTTTTTTTATTGAATTATATATTTAGTTATGTAAATGTTATCTAGTTGAATGTTGTTTGTTAGATTTAATATTTTTTCTTTAATACTATTTTTTATTAATTCTTTATTTTCTTCACTTAATTCTTTGACTGTTTTAGAAGATAAATATGTAATTATTGCATCTTTTATTTGTATTTCTTCACGGGAAATTTCATCTTTTTCCTTTTGATTCCTTAAATAAAATGCTAAAGATATTAATAGTAATTTATTTCCATTTGTTTTTGCCGGATTAACAATTATATCATCAAGTTTATAAATTAAATTTTCAAACTTTTTTTGGTGTGAAATTAATGCTTTACTTTTTATTTCTGTTCCTTGAATAGAATTTTCTTTATTAATTAATAAATTAGCAGTAATAAAATAAACTAAGACTAATTGTACAATAAAAGCTACCATTCCAATAAGTACAAATTTTATGTTTATTTTATTAATTAACTTTTCTTTTGGCTTCGTCTCTTTTTCTGTATTTTCAGTTTCGTTATTTAGCATAAAATTAAATAAATAATATTCTGCCTTTAAAGGACAAATTATATGCCATTAAAAAATAGAATGTAATGTCTGGTATCTATTCGAATCAATTCAAAAAGAATATTAGACTTATTTTTGAATAAATTGTCTTTTTTTAATATTTGGAACGATTATTTGGAAAAGCAGAGGCTGGAGTAAATAATATATAACTAAATAATATCTAAGAAAAATATAAAATTGATAATATTTTTCAATTAAAATATGGCTATTATTATACAAAAGTTTAAAATATGGAATGATAAATAATCATTCCATATTAAAAACTTATTTTATTATTATCTTTATCTAATAAGATTTATTGTTTCTGCAAGCACTGTATTCGCAGTAGTAATAACTCTTGCATTAGCTTGGTAACCTCTCTGAGAAATTATCATTTTAGTAAACTCAGCTGAAAGGTCAACATTAGATTGTTCTAATGCTCCCGATTGGACAACAGTTCCCGAGTCAGCTCCAAGTGTTGATATTATTGCCTGGCCGGAGTTTGGTTGTGGAGCAAACATATTGTTACCTAAACTGGCTAAACTTTCTACATTTGCAAATTTAGCAACCATGACTTGTCCCAGTGTTCTATTGGAGCCATTAGAAAATATTCCCACAATATTACCATGCTGATCAATCTGCAAGTCATTCAAATCTGCTGAAGAAGAACCATTTTGATCTAAACCCAAAATTTTAGAATCACTTGAAGTTTGAGTTAAACCATTAAAGTGATCTCCAAAATTTAATGCAATTTTTACCGGATCTCCTCCGCCTTTAGGTGTAAATTCAAGTTGAGGATCAGAAGGCGAAACATTACCTGCACTTAAAGAACCATCACTATTGAAAACAATTGTTCCCTTAAGCTCAGCAATCTTCCCATCAGCTGTATCTGTTCCTGGAACACTTGATGTCCAACTCCATTGATTGTCACCAACTTTAGCAAATTTAACAGTTACTAAATGAGAATTTCCTAATGAATCAAAAACATTAATAGAACCACTTTTTACATTTGGTAGCCTTCCATTATCAGCAGCCATACTTAATGTGCTTGCATTTGCATTTTGAGTAGTTGATGTTGAATCAAATACAAAATTTAAATTTTCACCTGGAATTGTAACTTTATTATTAGTTCCATCAAATAAAGCTTTACTAGTTGCATCCATTACAAAATTTCCTGTACCGTCATCTGCGTATTTTATGCCTGAAATACTTCCGGTTCCTTTAGATACTGGAGGAACAGCTTTATCAAATACTTCCCAAGCTAAATTGTATTCATTAGGCGTACCGGTTTTTGTATAAGTTAACTTTAAATCATATGCTGTACCAGCATCATTGTATACAGTAGCAGTACTTTCAAAAGGTCCGGCTTGATTAGAATCTATATTTCCTTTTTGAACAACATTTTCACTTCTGGTTAAAGGAGAATTACTATCTAAATTGCCTCCCCAGTTTAATTTTGTAGTGGCAATTGCCGGAATCTTTTGGTTTGTATCTACTACAATATCCTCTAGATTATTCCCCGAAGGTATCACTCCATCAACTGCTATTTTACCTTGTACAATTGCACCATTTTGTGAATTAACAAGTCTTCCTTTTGCATCAAACTGGAATGCGCCTGCTCTTGAATAAACGGTTTTACCGTTGTTTTTTAAAACAAATAATCCTGGTCCTTGTAATGCAAGATCAGTTTGAATACCTGTTTTTTGAAGTGAGCCTTGACTCCAATTTCTATCAATTGAACTAATTTTTGCTCCTAGGCCTATTTGAAAAGGATTAGTTCCGCCATTAGTTGCTGTTGGTCTTCCACCAACTTTTACAAAGGAATTTAATGCATCACTAAATAATATACGTGATCCTTTAAATCCAAGTGTATTTACATTTGCAATATTATTGCCGACTACATCTAGCATAGACTGTTGATTACGTAAACCACTAAATGCAGTGAAAAGAGATAAGGAAAGTGCCATTTTGACCTCCTAAGGTTTATGTTACTAATTTGGTTTGACATCAGTCAGTCAGTCAAACCCAGAGCCTCCTTAAAAAGTCCAGCTCTGTTATTTATTTTTATGTAAAAACTACACTATCAATATTTGTAAATATGTTTTCAGGTTTTTCTTGAATATTCATAGCCGTTACTACAGTTTTATTAGGTATATTTACTATAAAGGCTGTATCTTTCATCATAACTAATGAATCTTTAGCTCCTTTAGCTTTTGCTGTTTCAACAGCAGTTTCAATTTTAGAAATTTCATTATCATTTAATTCTATGCTTCTTGATTCCAGTCTTTTTAAAGCATGTCCAGAAAATTTAATTTTCGATAGCTCTTTTTGAAAAATATTTTCAAAGCTATCAGAAGATTTTATTGTACTGTTAGGTAATTGTTTATTTTTACCTGTTATTGGTATAAACGGTACATTTACACCATTTAATTCAATCATCTCGTACTCCTTTACTCAATTTGTTGAATCTAAAACTTCTAAAATATCTGAAAGTTGATATTCATTTCCACCAACCAATAATGTTGTTCCTTTGTTAGAAAATTTAACACCATCAATTTTTCCGAGTTTAAATACTGATGCATTTAACTTATTTCCAGCTGTATCTATTGCACTTACTTCAAAGGAATAAGAACCATCAGGTAATAAATCACCATTATTGTTTGTAAAATCCCAAGTTAAATTATTATCACCTGTTTTTGTTGAACCTGAATCAATTGTTTTAACAATATTACCATTAGCATCTTTAATGTTAATAGTAACTTTATCAGCTCCTGGGGGTAAAGTATATCCCAAGTTAATTTTTTCTTGTCCATTTTTAACAATACTATTTCCACCAAGTTTAACATTTTTGCCAACTAAAGTTGCTGTTAAAGTATTGTTAATAGATTGTGTTAGTAGGAAGTTAGCATCTATACTGGATTTTACAGAAGTATTTAAATTTGTTAATTGTTCAAGAGAACTAAACTGTGCTAATTGTGAAGCAAATTGAGTCCCATCCATTGGATTTAATGGATCTTGATTTTTTAATTGAACAATGAGCATATTTAAAAAATCATCCTTACCCAAAGTAGTAGCACTTAAAGGTGAAGCTGTAGTAGGAGCAAGATCTGTTGTATTTACTTGGTTAACCATTAATTTTATCTCCTATATTAAATATTCATACGTATTATAGCCAAATTCTTTCCCTATTATTTCTTTACCGCTTGTATCAAGCATATTTTCTAATGGGCTCATATTAACAATTTGTTTTTTTACTTTAGATTGAGATTCTTTTTCATTTTTTTTGTTATCATTAGATAGCGATACAAATACTTCGGATAATTGCATCCCTGTTTGTTCTATAGCTTGTCTTAATTGATTTATATTAGTCTGAATCATATGTTTTGAAACTTCGTTTTCAACATTCATATTAACAACAATCTTTTTATCAGAAAATTTTAATCTTATTTCTAATTTCCCAAATTCATCAGGAGATAATTTTAGTGTAACATTTTTGTTATTTTTATTTTGAATCAGGTTCTGTATTGTTTTTGTGATCTTCTTGATATTTAATGCTTTTGGTGTATAATTCTTTTTCGGTAATCCATTTAAATTAGATAAATTATTTACTGCATTAGAGCTTTCAATAATATTATTTGCTTTTATATCTATTGGTAATTCTTTGTTAATTTTATTTTGAAGCAAATTCTCTTTTGTTTTTGAATTCTTCTTAGTATTTAATAGTTCTTGAGAATCCATTTTTTTACTAAACTCATTTACATTTGATGAACTGTTAAAAGTTTTAGAACTCTTTGAATTATTATTTACTTTTAAATTAGTTTGTAATTTTTTATTTTTAATAGAATTTTGTTTTGTAATAGTACGTTTTTTGATATTTGAAAATTCTTGCGATGGTCTATTTTCACCAATACTAATTATATTGGATAAATTATCTACTGTCTTAACGCCTTCAAGATTTTTATTTACTTTTATATTAACTGATAAATTTTCATTAAATTTATTTTTATTTTCAATAACCTTGTTGATGTCTATTATTTTAGTATTATTATTAAATAGATTATTTGAATCGGAATTGAATTTAATATTATTATTTTTTAATAAACTTTGCGCTGATTTCTTATTATAATTTGTTTGAACATTCTCTTCAGTATTTAAACTCAAAAGTCTATCATTATTTTTTTGGTTATTAATATTTATAGAATGAATATTAGTTTGAAGAAAACTATTCTTAATATTTTTAGCACCGCTAACAGCTATCGTTGAAGATTTTGCTCTATTTCCATTTACAGGAAAAATATCAGTTAATTTCGTTTTTAACTGTCTCATAAAATTATTCGGTTTAGAGAATTCACCCATTAATTTTTTATTTAAAAATGTTGTCTTTAATAAATTATTGTCCTTTAATTTAGTAATTGAATTCGTAATAGATATTTTTACATTATATTTATTTTTTAATGTATCTAAATTCAATTTTTTTAAGTATAGAGTGTTTTCCTTTGAAGAATTTTTAGCTTTAGAGACTTCTATTATTAGTGACTTTTTAACTTTAGTATTTTTTTGCAGTTTTTTTAATTTCTTTAAGTTAACACCCTTCAAATTTTTAAGTTTCTCTGCAATATTTTTTTCTAATTTTAAAGAAATCTTAACTTTTTTATTTTTGCTAACTTTTTTTATTATTTCAGTAAAATCTATTCCTGATTTTGGTTTCTTATTAGTAGTTACTACATCTTTTTTATTTTCAACTATTTCCTTTGCCTTTTTATTTTCTATTAATTTATTATTCTTGGTAGAATTTGAAACTGGCTTATTCAAGTCAGACACAAATTTTTCTAATTTAGAAACGGATAAATTATTTTGATATATTTTATCATTAATATTTTTATTCTCTTGATGAGATAAATTGGCAGTAGCTTCACTTTTAAAATTTAGATTAATGGAATCAATTGAAGAAGAAACCGTAACATTACTTATTGGTGGTAATTCGGTACTGTAATTATACTCATAAGACACAACGTTATTATCTACATTTTTTCTCTTTAAAGCCGTCTGATCAATGTCATCAGTAGAATTAGGATCACCTGCTTCTTTATCTTTAGGAATATTGTCTAATTTGATTTTAATTACATCTGAGAACAGATATTTGGTATTATTTAATTTAGTATCAATACTTTGTTCAGCCGTACTAAATTCTGAATTTAAATTAAAAAACAATGGATTTAATTGCATCATTTTACACTCAATATTTTTGAAGCTGTTTCATCATTCATAGCGTTTAAAACATCGGCAGCTTTTTTCTTTTTCATAGTATATATTATATCCCGTGATATATTATCGGAATAATTTTGAATAAGTTTAGCTGCTTTTTTAGAATCCATAATTGCAAAGATATCTGAGGTCTTTTTTATCCAATCTTTGTATTCCTTCTTCTCCTTTTTTTCTTTAATAACTCTCGCTTTTTCTAATTCATTTTTATTAAATGTTAAATTATTTTTCAATGTTTTTAATTGTTTCAACAATACACCAATACTGTCTTTTAATTGATTATTTTGAGCTAGTAATATTTTACCTTCTTCCTTTTTCTTTTTTATCTTTTTATTGATGGTTATTACTGTATCACGATTATTGTTTTTTAAAATTTGATCTCTAATATCAGTCGCATTACTAATAGCGTTTTTATTATTTAATAAATTTGATAAGGAATCTAATATTTGTGCTTCCTTACCAACTTTTATTTTAAGTTTTATCTTTTGTGGGGTTTCAATTTTCAAGCTATCTTTTTCAGCAATATTTTTTAATGAATCTAGCTTTACCTTATGCACTGCCAATGAGTCTGATAGATCTTTTTTATTTATAACATTTTTAGTTGTAAAATCAAACTTAAATATGTTAGTATATTTAGAATTTAGATATAAAATTGCTCCTGAAGTAATACAAAAAATTAGAATTGCCATAATTATATATATTAGCTTGGTTTTCACTTTTTATTCCTTTCATATTTCAATATGGCAATTTCATTATTTTTTTTTAGGTCTAAAGTGTTTTGATACTTATAATATTCTTCAAGATGTTGCTCTTCTAAAACATTTAGCATTTTAAATTCAATGTTCTTTTGTTTCAGCTCTAATATTTTAGCCAATTTTAATTTATTCAAATCATCTATTTTTAGTTGAATCAAACTAATTTTTCTATAAATTGATAATACGTATTCCTTTAAAAACTGCACTTCTGATAATTCAACTTTATTATTAGTATTTAATTTATGTAACTGTAATTCAAGATTTAGTTTTTCTTTATTATTTTTAAATTTGTTTATATTAACTTCTATAGAAGCTAACTCCTTTTCAGCTTTCTTTTTAAGATTTTTCTTAACATTTTGAATTGAATCAAATTTAAATTTAAATTTTGACATTATTTATCATGTTTCTTCATTTACAAAAATATTATTTAATTTTTCTATTGATTCTGTACAATTTGAGGCTTCGTGCATATCTTGTTTTAAATAATTTTTCAAAGAATCTATTTTGGACAAAGCATAATCGATTTTTTTATTACTACCTTCTACATATGCACCAATATTAACTAGCTCTTCTGCTTCATTGTATGTTGCTAAAATTTCATTAAAATCCTGCGACTTTTTCAGATGGTCAGAAGTAACAATATCAGGCATAACTCTACTTATACTTTGCAAAGTATCAATTGCTGGATATTGACCTTTATTGGCTAATTTTCTATTTAGGACTATATGTCCATCTAATATTGATCTTACTGCATCAGCTATCGGTTCATTCATATCATCACCTTCCACAAGTACAGTATACAAACCTGTTATTGAGCCATTTTTTGTATTACCTGCTCTTTCCAATAATTTAGGTAAAATTGCAAAGACAGAAGGCGTGTATCCTTTAGTTGTTGGAGGCTCACCGATAGTTAAGCCCACCTCTCTTTGTGCCATTGCAAATCTTGTAACCGAATCCATCATTAATAGAACATTTTTCCCTTGATCTCTAAAATATTCAGCTATCGTAGTCCCTATATACGCGCCCTTTATTCTTATTAATGCTGATTTATCGCTGGTTGCTGCAATTACTACAGATTTTTTTAATCCTTCTTGACCTAAATCTTTTTCAATAAATTCTCTCACCTCTCTTCCACGCTCACCAATAAGCATTATCACATTAACATCAGCATTTGTATTTCTTGCAATCATACCCAACGTTACACTTTTACCTACTCCGCTCCCTGCAAAAATGCCTATACGTTGCCCCTTACCAATAGTTATAAGACCGTCAATTGCTCTTACACCTGTTTGAAGAATATCTTTAATTCTATTTCTTTCTAAAGGATTGGGAGGTTCTCTATAAATATTAAGCTGTGTCCCATTTTTTATTTTCCCTTTGCCATCAATAGGTTTGCCTAAGCCATTTAATACTCTTCCTAATAAATTATCGCTTACAGATAATTTAAAACTTCTTCCTGTTGCTATAATTTCACATCTGGGAGAAATTTTCTGAACTTCTCCTAAAGCAATTGAAAGGACTTTTCCATCTTTAAATCCAACTACTTCAGTATCACAGACTTCCTCTCCATTTTTATTTACTACTTTGCAAATTTCACCCAAAGATACATTAGGTCCTGTTGAAACAATTACTAGACCAATTACATCGGAAACTTTGCCATTTATTTTAATAGCATCATTTTTACCAATAATTGTTTTGTATTTTTCAATATATGAATTATATAATTCCATTTGTACAAAACTTATAAAATTTCTTCAAATCTTTTTTTTAACTCACTTAATTGTGTTGACAAAGTTGCATCAACATTACCCAATTCAGTTTCAATATAACAACCTCCAGAATCTATGGTAGGATCAGATTGAAATTTAATTTTAGATAGAGAGCTTTTATTAAGAAAATCAACCCCGTTATTATTTATATCCTCATAATCATTTGGATTTAATTTTACATTCACATTTTTTGTACTAACAACTTTATTCAATGATTTTTTTAAAATTTCTTTAATTATACTTTTATTTGAAATTTCAGTTTGAAGAATTTTTTCAGATATAATAAAAGCTAATTCAATTACTAATTTTTCAAATATTTTATCATAGCCAGAAATTTCAGAGTCTAATTCTTCTAAAATTGTATTTAATTTTTCATCTTGTTTAGAAAATTTTATATTAAATTTTTTCTCAAGTTCCTGCTTAGCTTGTTTTTTGCCATCGTTAAAACCCTGATCATAATGTTTTTGAAGTTTTGTTTGTATATTATTCTCAACCTCGAGTTTATCATGTTCTATTCTATTTCTTAAACCTTCATTTATTTTGATCTTTGGTAAAATAGTTTGAGTATTTACTTTGATTATCTCAGACATATACTTCCTCATTGCTACTGCCAGTATTCAATTCAATCTCCCCTTCATCTTCTAATCTTTTAATTACATCTATCACTTTTGCTTGAGCAGCTTCTACATCTTTAAGTTTTACTTTCCCCATAAATTCAAGTTCTTCTTTTAGTAGATCTGCGGCTCTTTCGGACATTCCCTTAAATATTTTTTCTTTCAAATCATCATCAGCAACTTTTAAAGAAAGTGCAAGGTCTTTTCTTTCAACGTCTCTTACTATCTTTTGTATATATTTATCATCAATTTCAATAATACTATCAAACATAAACATTAAGCGTTTTACTTCTAATGTAATTTCGTTATCTCTTTTATCCATCTCCTCTAATACCTCTTTACTTAAAGTATTACTAGTTCTATTTAATATGTTAGCTAAACTTTGAGGTCCATTAACTTTAGAAACAGTCATACCCATACTTAAACCTGCTAATTGATCAACTACTTTTTCAATTTCTTTTATAGTTTCTGGAGAAATTTTACCCAATGTAGATATTCTAAATGCAACTTCAGACCTTATTTCAGGGTCTAGTTCCATTAAAACAGCTGCAGTTTGTTCAGGATTTATACGAGATAGAATTAGGGCAATTGTCTGTGGGTTTTCTTTATTTAATAAATTTAATAATTGAGCAGAATCTGCTTCTTTAAGAGCATCAAACCCTCTTAATGTTCTTAAATTTTTTATCTTTTCAATTACAGACTTGGCTTTTAATCCAAATGATTTTTCTAAAACCGCTTCAGCATATTCAGGTCCGCCACCAAGTAAATATTCTTTACCGGTAGCCATATGAAAAAATTCTTCTAATACTTGTTGTAATTTTGCAGAAGGTATATTTTTTATTCTTGATATTTCTGTGGATATATTTTCAACTTCATTTGGAGCTAACTTTTGGAATACTAAAGATGCTACATCAACATCTAAAGCTATCATAAGCAAAGCTGCCTTTTCAACTCCACTAAGCTCTTTCGGTTTTTCTGAAAAATTATTTTCAGTTTCTTTTAGATCCATTGTCATATAACCATGTGTTTATAAGTTTTGCTGCTTCATCCGGATTTTTTGATACGTAATCTGATACTTTCTCTTTTTGATTTAAGTTGTTTAAAGCTTCATCTGTAATTTAATCTTCAAGATTTCCTGAAGATAGAAATGATTTCCTATTTGCACCCATATTTCCATTACCGTTTCCACCACCAAGACTTGTTGCCAATTGTAAATCATCAGGTAAAACATCAAGCTGGCTATTTTGAATTCTTCTTGAAAAATTAGATACAGGATTATTTGCTGTGAGATCAGAAGGAAGTACAATTTTTTCAGCTTTTAATTTCTTTAAGATTCCTCTTAATATTATTAGTGAGGCAAAAAGTGAAATAATCATTAGTGCATATTTAACTATTTTATCAATATAATTAGTAATAGATGGTTTTTCTACTTTTAGGTCAGTTATATCCTTTTTCTCAAATGGGATATTTACTACAGAAATTCTGTCTCCTCTTTTTTCATTTATACCAATTGCATCAATTATAATACTCTTTAATTTTTTCATTTGTTCAGGTGTCCTTGGTTCGTAAACAGTAGTAGTTTTTCCACCTGTAGTAACTTCTTTGCTTAAATCATTAACAACAACGGCAATACTTAAATTTTTAATATTACCGCTACCATTTATAACTTTCTGTATTGTTTTATTTACTTCATAATTAATTGTATTTGTAGAACTTAACTGACTGGTAGAATCGCTTACTGTTTTACCTGAATTTTCATTTTTAACTGTTTGTTCACTAATTGCAACTTGGGACTCAGGATCAAAGGTTTGTATAGTTTTTTCAACTCTTTCAAAATTAAAATCTGCATTAACTTGAACAGTGGAATTATTAACACCAATTACTTTATCTAAAAGCGTTGTCGCTTTATCGGCTAAATAATTTTCAACTGATTTTTTAATCTCATATTGTTTTGTATTAAATAAATTTGTTGGAGAATTATCATTTTTCTTTGATAACAATCTTCCTCTTGTATCTATTAATGAAACATTTTGTGTTGATAGATTTTCTACACTATTTGATACTAAATTAGTAATAGCAGTAATATTTTGTTGTGATAGTTGATATCCCCCTCTTAATTTAATTACTACTGATGCTTTAGTTGGTTTTTGCTCTTCTTTAAAAATTGATTTTTTGGGTATGACAATTAATACTCTTGCACCTAAAACACCATCTACTTTCATAATTGTTCTGGTAAGTTCACCTTCAAGTGCTCGTTTATAATTTAATTTTTGCATAAACTGAGACATACCCATAGTATTTTTATCAAATATTTCATAGCCAATTACACCGCTATTAGGTATGCCTTTAGCTGCAAGTGAAAGCCGAGCTTGATACAATTGTTTTTTTGGTACTTTTATAGTTTTTCCATTATCACCCAATTCATACGATATTTTCTGTGAATTAAGATAGGTAATAACATTAGAAGCATCTGTATCAGATAAATTTGTATATAAGACTGAGTAATTGGGCTGATTCATAAAAAAGAACATAACAATAAAAATTACTAATGAAATAACTAATGCAAATCCAATAGTTAGTTTTTGTTGAATGCTAAACTTGTTAAAAACTTCCGTTATTTGTTGAAAAGGAGAATTAGTCATCATTAAATCTGCATCCTAGTTAATTCTTTGTACATATCTAATGTTTTGTTCCTAATTTCCATCAAAAGGTCAAAATTTGTTTTAGCTTTTTCACCTGCAATCATAACTTCGTGTAATTGAACATCTTTTCCGTCAATAAAATCATTTACAAGTTTACCGGCATTTAATTGGCTATCATTTACTTTACCAACAAAATTTGTTAAAATATTATCAAATTCTTTTTTATTTTGTTTAACAACAGGATTATCAGCAAATAAATTTTTTAATTGATTTACAGCATTTACTTTCATATTAAACTCTCCTATCTACTTTAGAACCTTTTGTAATACCAGACATTTTTGCTTTATTATTGTAAAAGTGATAATTAATAATTTCATCTTTATTTTTAGGGTATAAACCGACAAAAAATTTTTTTTCTTTTTGAGATAAAACGTTTAATTCTTTTGTTTTAGCTAAAGTTTGTTTAATGTTGTTTGCATTATTAGTTGGATGCAAATTATAATTATTTATAGCGTTATTTGTAATTTTCATAAATATTAATTTTAATTAAATACTTAATGTATCCTTGATTATTTGTTTTGTTGAATTTAAAGCAGTTAAATTAGATTCATAGCTCCTAGTTGCCGCTATCATATCCACCATTTCAGTAACAATATTTACATTTGATGTTTCAACATATCCATTTTGATCTGCATAAGGATTGTCAGGCATGTAAACTAATTCACCAGAGCTTTTGTCTGTTATTTCGGTTGATTGTAAGTTATCATCACTTACGTTTGGGTTGGAAATGGTGTTTCCAGCTGTTATATGATTTGCTTCAGTAACCTTTAATTTTAAAGAATTCTTTAAATAATTAAAAGATGATGCAAAGGGATTTTGTTTATCTTCAACAACTAAAGATTTTCTTTGGTAAGGTTTTCCGTCAGCACCTCTTATAGAATCTGCTTTTGCTATATTCTCTGCAATAATATTCATCTTTTTTCTTTGTATGGATAATCCCTTTGCACTTATATTAAGTCCTGGAAAATTGAAGTTAATTTTCATGTACTCCTCCCTCTAATTACATTTTGAATATTTCTGAAATAATCACCCAATTGCTTCGAAGCAAATTTGTACATTAAATTAGTTTCAGCTAATTCTGACATTTCCTTATCAATATTTACATTATTTATTCCTGAATCAAAATTATTATTTTTATCAACTACAACTTGGAATTTATTGTTATCTTGGTTGAAATTTGCATTTATTTTGAAATGCTGTTGTTCCGTAGTCCTAAGAGTATTCTTTAGGCTGTTATTCATAACATCCTTAAAAACAACATCTTCTCTTCTATAACCTTTAGTTCCAACATTAGCAATATTTTTACTAATAGTTTTATTTTTTACAACCAAAAAATCAATTAAATTTTCTACTTTTTTTAATGAAAATGACATAAATAATTCCTTTTCAGTAATGTTTTATTCTTGACCCGAATAATCCAATAATAGTGATTTTGTTTGACCACAAGAGCAAACAAATTTAATTTCACTTATATTCTCATTATTATCTTTTTTGATGAATATAGTAACACCGTTTTCACTATCTTCCTTAACAGTAATTTTCGTAGAACCTTTTACTTGTATATCATTCGCTTTTATAACATTATGCGAATTCATATTATGTGGTGCTATTTCATCGTATATTGGTTCTAAAAAATCTTCTTCCATTTTTTAATCTTTTAGTAAAAAAATGTATTAATAAAAATATTATTGTTGCTAAAATAGAGACAAAATCAGTGCCGAAATGAAATTGTTTTATTTATGCATAAAATGATATAATTAATACTTTAGGAGTGTATAATATTAGCCAATGAGCTAACTTTAGTCACAAAAATTGTGTTTATGAGTATCTTATAAAAGAATTAGAAAATTTTATTCATCTTCTAAAACTTTTACTTTTACATTAATTGGTTCAATTTTATCTCTTAGTTTTTCCCAAGATCTGATAGCAGTAATTGAGGTATTTGTGAGAATAGTATTTGAATTGATAAGCTTGACACCAGATAATGTTTGAATTGTATCTAATACAACCATACCTGGTTTTAGTTCTTTTGGAAATACTTTTATTTGTTTTATTTTAATTGTTTTTTTAACAGTATATGATTTTATTATTAGTTTTAATAAATCTATATCATATTTATTTGGTTTTTTAGTCATAGATTTGAGTAATTCTATATCTTTATAATTTGAAAATTGAAGTTTATTAAAATCTAAAAGTATTTTTAATAATCTTGAACCAATTGGTAATTTATATTTACTTATTTCAATATCTTCAGGAATGCCGCTACCGTCCCAATTTTTATTAGAAAATTTAATAATTTTTGCTACACCTTCGAATCCCGGTATTTTTTCTAATAACTTGGCAGCAAGAAGTTGATGGTCTTTGCTAACATCAAATCTATTAATCGAATCAAGTCCTTCTTTATTTAAAACTATTTGTACCCAAGAAGGCAGAACAGCAATGCCCAAATTAAACAAATCTAATGCAATTTTAATTTCCCAAATATCTTTTGGAGATAAATTATTTATTTTATTTAAAATAGGTATGCCTAATTCTTTTACTTTTTCAGTTTGAGCAGCAGCATTAGGATTTATGTATGATAAAATATCTACTAAAAGATGTGTAGAATTTAATATTGTACCATCTAATAATTCAGTAAGTTTACTGTTTTTTAATTTTAATTCATTTAATAAAAATTTATTCTCTTGTTCTAAATTGTATTGCTGAACTAATGAATTTATTATTTCTTTTAATTTATCATCATTCCAAGGTTTTGATATATATTGGCTTATTCCACCATTATTAATTGCTTGAACCGTTTCATTATAATCGCTGTAACCTGTAACCAACACTCTTATTGTTTCAGAATTATTTAATGCAACTTTTGCTAATAACTCAGCACCATTTAATCCTGGCATTCTTTGATCTGATAATATTAATGCAAATGGTCCTTTTTCACTTAACATAGAATCAATTTGAGTTGAATCTTGTAATATATGAACATCAATGTCTTCTTTTCTCATAAGTGAGATAAAGGAATTAAGTAAATTCTCTTCGTCATCAACAAATAGTACTTTTTTATTTGGAATAAAATCATTCATAGTTTTAGCTTTTCTTTATAATAATCAACTAAATCATCAACTAAATTATCATGTTTAATGTTTTTAAAATAACCGTCTTCAAGGTCTGCAATTTGCAATACTTTAATAACTTGGTTACCTACTATAAAGCCATGATGATTTTGAACAATAGCAATAATTTCAACAGGTAAATTCCACAACTGTAATAGTGCACTACCAATTTGTTCGTGTGAATAACCAAAAAGTTCATCTTCAATTTCATTTATGGTTTTATCATCAACATTTTTTTGCTCTAATAATTTATCAAACTTTTCCGGTTCAATATAATTCATAATCAAATATCCAATATCCACAAGCAGAGAGGAAAGTAATAAATGGTAATTGTTAATTGGTTTTTCCCATATAGAAATTGTTTTTTTTGCAAAAACAGCTCTTTTAAGCATTCTTCTAATAAATTCAGAAGGATAAGAAATATGTTTTTCTTTGAATAATTTTTTGAATATTATTATTAATGTAAAATAAAGAAAAAGTATTTTTACCCTATTAATACCTAAAGTTATTATAGCATCTTTAGAGGTTGTAATTTTTCTGTATGATCCATTATGTCCACTATTAATATAGTCTAATAATTTTTCTTCAATAATTGGAAAATTTTGTAAGTATTCAAATAAATCATTAATATTTAATTCTCTATTAAAAATATCAATTATAACTTTAATATTAATATGTGTTTTAGTTAATTCTTCATATTGTCCCAAAATTTTTAAATGTTTTTTTCGTAACGAAGAATTATTTACATCAGCAAAACTTTTTAAGACGTTTTTAAAATATTCATCTTCCCAGGGTTTTGATAAATAATAATGTGCAATACCATTTTTTAATAAATCGTATATTGAATTATCATTTTCCAGAGTCTTCAAAATAATACGAATAGAATTAGGTGAAACAGTTGTAATAGATTTTATAAATTTTTTTTCCAACTTGATCATTCTAATATCAAAGACTATTATATCAACATTATTTTTTCTTAAATATAATATTGCTTCTTTAGGATTAGAAAAAAAGACTTTTTCATAATTTTCTTTTCTAATTAAACTTTTAATAGAAGATAATATTGCTTGTTCATCGTCTAAAAAAAGAATTTTTGTTAATGTATTTAGAGAATTATTATTTGTGTTATTTTCCATTTTACTAAATGTTTATTTAAGAATTTTTTGTCTTAAAGGCAAAGTAAGTGAAAATATTGAACCTTTGCCAGGTTTACTTTTAACTTCAAAACTTCCATTATGTTTTTGAGCTATTGATGAACAAATCCATAGTCCCAATCCTGTACCTTCCCCAACAGGCTTAGTTGTATAAAATGGATCAAATATTTTTCTTTGTACTTCTTCACTCATACCTTTGCCTGTATCTGAAATTTCAATTTTTACAAATTCATTAAATGTAGTTGTTTCAATTGTAATATCACCTTTTGATTTTATTGCTTGTGCCGCATTAACTAAAATATTTACAAATATCTGTTTTATTTCATTAACATTACATTTTACTAATGGTAGCTTACCTAAATTTTTAATAATGTTCGCTTTATATTTTAATTCATTCCACACAATAGTTATTGTTTCTTCAATTGCCTTATTAATATCCACTTCAATTAAATTGTCTTCTGATACGTGGGAGAATCCTCTTAATTGCAATACAATACTTTTTATTCTACCAATTCCTTCTTGATTATTTATTAAGAGATTCGAAAAATCTTTTGTTATAAAATCAAGGTCTATTTCTTTTTCATAATTTAATATTTCCCTTAGTTGTTTTTTATTTTTTATTGACCCATTATTTGTATTATAATAGTTTTTCCACATATCTAATAGTTTAGTAATATCAACAAAATATTCTTGGAACCTATTTAAATTACTAGAAACGTAAGCTAAAGGATTATTAATTTCGTGTGCAATTCCTGCAATCAATGCACCAAGTGAAGCCATTTTTTCAGATTGTACTAATTGATTTTGCATTTTTTGAGAATATAAGACAGCTTTTTCTAAATCTTTGTTTTTATTCTCTAAATTTTCCTGATACTTCCTGCGCTCTTCTTCATTCTTTTTTCTTTCACTTATATCTTTAATAAGAATAACATAATGAATAATATGTAAAATTTCATAAGAAGAAATACTTAATTCGATAGGGATAATATCACCATTTTTTTTTATTCCATTAAATTCAATGACATCATTTTCAATATATTTTTTGTCAAATTGAAATTTACTTTTTTCTAAAAATTCTTTTTGTGATTCTTTAGCAAGTAGTATGTAAAAACTTTTACCTAATAATTGATCCAGTTCATAATTAAAAAGCTTAGTGGTTGCTGGATTACAATATTCAATTTCACCCAATTCATTTAAAGAAATAATAGATGATTTTGCCGCATTAGTAAGTGTCTTAAACATTAGAGCAATTTCACTGCGAATTCTATCCAGGGTTTTTTCGCTGCTAACATTTCTAATTATTCCAGCAACACCTGTTACTTTAGAATTGTTGATAATGGGTGAAAGTGAAGTTTGATAAGAAAATATTTTTGAATTTAAAGTCAATTCCCATTCATAGGCAAAACTTTCCCCTGCAAGACAACGTTGATGAGAATTATAATGTAATTGTTTTGTATCTGTTTTAAAAATTTCAGTAATTAATTTATCAATGTATTCATCTTTATTTAAGCCGGTTCTTTTAAATTGGCAGCCATAAATTGATTTAAGTTTACCAAGTTCATCGGTGATATAAAAGTCTTCATCTAAAGAATTAAGTACATTTGATAAATCATTTGAAATATACTCTGTATAATATTCTTCCGTAATCACTTAATTTTACTCATAAGTAAGATTAATAAACTTCTTTTATATATAATTATCGAAATGTTTACCAGTATGTTAATTAGTAAATGTAGATTTATTAATAAATTGAATTAATGAATTTCTTTAATAATTTCTATATTAAGTTGCTCCATCCTATAACGTAATTTTGATCGTGAAAGGCCTAACACTTTGGCTGCTTTAACTTGATTGCCCCCAGTTATTTTTAAGGTTTTTTGAATTAAATCTTTTAAAACTAAATTTATCTGTATTCCATCTTTTGGAATATTTAGATAAAATTTATCATTCTTATTTTTAGCAATTGCTTCTTTTTTCCCTATTATTGGTATTAAATTATAATCATTTAATTCATTTCCATCTAACAGAATTGTAACTCTTTCAAGAACATTTTTTAATTCCCGTATATTACCTTTCCATTCATAATTCTTTAATAAATCGATTGCTTCAGGTGTTATTCTTGTTATATTTTTATTAAACTTAATAGAAAATTCTTTCAAAAACATATATGCAAATATTGGAATGTCTTCTTTTCTTTTTCTTAATGGTGGTAAAAGTATTTTAGCAACATTTAACCTATAATATAAATCTTCCCTAAAATTTCCCTTTTCAACTTCTTTTTCTAAATCTTTATTAGTAGCTGCAAGTATTCTTACATCTATAGAAATTTCTTTTTGCCCACCAACTCTAAAAAATTTTTTCTCTTGTAGTACTCTTAATAATTTCGCTTGTAAGTCTAATTTTAAATCACCAATTTCATCTAATAAAATTGTCCCGCCATCAGCCAATTCAAATTTTCCTAATTTAGTATTATTAGAAGCACCGGTAAATGCTCCTTTTTCGTGTCCGAATAATTCACTTTCTGCTAATTCATTAGGTATAGTAGTGCAATTTAATTGAATAAAATTACCATTTGATCGAGGACTGTTTTGATGTATGAATTTTGCGATTATTTCTTTACCTGTACCGCTTTCCCCTTCAATTAATATTGTAGTATCTGTACTTTTTGCAATTTTTTCTGCAAATTTAACAATTTTTTTTATATCATTAGAAGTCCCAAAAAATTCTTTAACAATTTCATCTTCTTTTAATAATAACTGTAGTTTATTTACTTCATTTTTTAATTTAAATTCTTTAGCTGCTTTATCAAGTACAAATTTAAGATAGTCAATATCCATAGGCTTAAGCAAAAAATCATATGCGCCTAATTTAATGGCCTTTACTGTAGATTGAACATTAGAATATCCTGTTATCATAATAATTGGAATTTCAGGATATTTCATCCTAAATTTTTTCAAATAAGTCAAACCATCGTATGGTGAAAGATAAATATCTAGTAAAATTATATTAGGAGAAAATTCCTCTATCATATCCTCAGATTCAATAACATTTAAACATGTTTTTACATCATAATTTAATTTTGTAAGTACCTTTTTAAGGGATCTCACAATCAGCTCATCATCATCTATTAAAAGTATCTTAACTAAAGTTGTCATTTTTATTTACTTCAATAGAGTTAAATGTTATAAAAAAGGTCGTTCCTTTTTGGTATTCGCTCTCAAAAGATAATTCAGCATTCATTTCTTCTAACAATTTTTTACAAACATTCAATCCGAGACCCGTTCCATTTTTTTTATTAGTATAAAATTCTTCAAATACTTTATGTTTATCATTCTCATTAATTCCAATTCCATTATCGGAAATAGACCAAATAACTTGGCCATCTTCATTTAAATAACTTTTAATAAGAATTTCACTATTTTTATTGCTAGCATCACTAGCATTTGTTAACAAATTAAGATAAATCTGTAAAAGTTTATTCTTGTTACAATTTATAAGGGGAATCTTTGTATCATAATTTGTATTTATTGATAAATTTTCTTTTATAACCGTTCCCTTTACAATATCTATCGCTCTTTTGGAAACTTCATTTATATTTGTAGGTTTTCCTTTATCAGTGCTATACTGGGTAAAATAATGAAGGTTTTCTAATAAATTTTGAATCCTTTCAATACCATCAATTGCAGTAGATACACTTTCATTAATATGAACAGGTAATTCATCTGCATACATTTTCAAATAATCTACATTAATTTTAATGGCAAATAGTGGGTTTCTAATTTCATGTATTAAACTTGCTGTTAACTTTCCAAGTATTACCATTTTGTTACTTTGTATTTCATTTCTGTCCATAAATTAACCATATATAATTATAAATACAGTTACAAATTAGGAAAATTATTTTATAAAATCTTTTAAATTAAAATACTTAATTTTATAAAATACGGTAAATGATTAATCTTCATTATTACAAAGTATTTTATTATTGATCTTAAAATCTTTAAAAATAGGATTTAAGATAATAGTGGTTGAATCGAAATGTTTTCTATTTTGATCTTAATTCATTTAGAATGGAAGAAGCTACTTTATCAAGGACTTTATCATAATTATAAAAATTAGATTTTAATTTTAACGAAATCTGTGTTAATTTTGATTCTTCTAATTCTTTAGAATTATTCATTTCTATAGCTTCTTTAGATATTTCAATCTTATCTTTCGGATTGTGCTTGTTATCCTTTTTTTTATCTATATTGTTAGCAGCTTCTCTTAGATACTGGAATTGGTTGCTAATTCCATCAATTTTCATTTTTTTTTCACCTTAAATAATTTACCAATTTCTTTTTGTTTTCAACTTGTATTAATTTTGAACTAATATCAAATACCAAACTTTTATATTCTTTAATAAGATTATCGAATTTAAACTGAATTTGTTTAGTTTTTTCGTTTAAATTATTATTAAATTTTTTTAATTCAATTCTATCGTAATTCTTCAATAATTCAGTTCTTAAATTTTTTACTGAATTTATTTTTTGATTTATCTGAATTAGCTGATTATCAAAATTTTGGAAATCAATTAATCCCAGCCCTTTATCAATTTCTTCTAAATTTCTTTTTAATATCTCTATTTTGTTATTAATATTTATCATATTTAAAATAAGCCTCCGTTACTAGGTACAACTGTATTAAATAAACTTTGAGAAGACTCTAAATTTGCAAGCTGTAATTGAATTTCTTGATAACTTTTTCTTAATAAATCTGAACTTTTTATAATCCTATCTTTTGCTGATGTAATTCTATCATTAAAATTAGTAACATTTTGGTCATAAGTAGATTGTGTTGTAGCAAGATAACCACCGGAACCTAAGAAAGGATTAATTCTATCAAATAGAGTATTTGCAATTCCATTAGATGAATTAAATAATGCTTCTACTTCTGAAGGACTTTGATCTATTTTGGAATCTAGCAAAGTACTATCTGTAATACTTAAGCCTGCTAAGGGATCAAATGTAATTCCAATTTGTGATAATGAATCAATAGCTCCATTTGGTAGTCCCGAAATTTTAGAAAAGCCAGCAGATGTTAGTGAGCTTATTATAGATGTTGCATTACCGTCATATATTAAAGCTCCTCTATTCCCAGTAGTAGAGGTTTGACTATTATTTTTTAAATAAGTAAAAATGTCATTGAATTTAGTTATGAAGTCTTCTATAGTTGACCTTATAGATGTTGAGTCCCTAGATACACTAAGGTTAACAGTACTATCAGTAGGTTGCATAACTGAATTTAAATTGAATGTGACACCATTAACAAGATCAGAAATTGTGTTAGAATTACGCTGGATTGATAAATTATTAAATGTAAACTTAGAATTTAATTGGCTATTTGCAGTAGTAATATCAGAATAGAGAAAACCGGATGTATCAGGATTAGTTGTCTGGTTAAATGCTGTTCTTGTCGTCCCAAGATTCAGGCCAATACTGTTCAATGCCGTAGAACCAGATGAATCTGATAAGTCTTTTATTCTGTAGTCAACGCCAGTATCTTTGGATGTTAAAGAAAGCTGTGATGTAGTCGTAGTAGGTGAAAATGAAGAAGCAGTAACTATCCCGCCTGCACCTTTTTCTTTTGTAACTCCAATGCCTAAATCAGTTACTATATCAAATCCTGTTGAATGAGTAATGGAGATATAATTGCTTTTGTCATTTACTGTTAATTGTAATTTAACATCACCTGGACTTGGAGAATCTAATATTTTTTTAGCTGTAACACCGGAAACATTCGTATTAATATTTGCTACAAGTTCATCTACTAACTGTTCATATGTCCCACCGCCAGTAGCAGATATGGTGGTTTGGGTTCCATTTAGGTCTAAAACAAATGAAGTAGCCCCACCACTATAGGAAGATGCTGCAGTTTTTTGATTTGATGATACAACAGCTTGATCTGCATTAACAGCATCAGCAATTTTTTGTATTACAGTTTGATTAGTTTCTGATGATGTAAATGTAACATCAACATTACTAAGAAACTCTCCCCCACTTCCGTCTCCAGTTTTAATTTGAAATGAATGTGTTCCTG
>Ga0114931_10000305_pt1 | contig 57574 bp, 49 predicted proteins | sample 2SBtaG_FD_89579 | JGI IMG/M metagenome (GOLD analysis project Ga0114931, IMG submission 89579) | Deep subsurface microbial communities from Kolumbo volcano to uncover new lineages of life (NeLLi) - 2SBTROV14_V59a metaG | ecosystem: Environmental > Aquatic > Marine > Volcanic | place: Kolumbo... | reverse complement strand
GGCGCGTGAAGGTACTGGCGATGGCCTTGACCGCCTTGTGCAGCAAATCTGTGTACTGCGCCATGTCATCGCCGTTGTCGGTTTCCTCAATCGCAGGAGTTGTTTTTCGCGGTAATTCAACTCATCGGTGATTAGATCGCGGAGTTGCTCGTTGCCCAATATTGCCTCGTCCCCGGTGGCGGTGATGTCCACCAACGCCATGCGCGCTTCGACGCGATTTTGGGGCAAAGGACGAGGACGCGGTAGTTAAGCAGCTCGAAATGTTTGATAATCGCCAGGGCTTCGTAGGTTTTTCCCAACCCGACACTGTCGGCAATGATGCAGCCGTTATGGCGCATGACCTTGTTGATGGCAGCTTTGACACCGTCCTTTTGAAATTCGAATAGCGTTTTCCAGATATCGGTTTCCGTGAGCATGCTACGCTCATACAACAACCCCTCTTTGACCTGTTCGTCGAGAAATTTTTCGAAGATGTGAAACAAGCTTTTGAAATAAATAAATTCCGGGGCATTCTCCTGATAAAGCTGCGCAAGATATTGCAGAACACTTTCCTTTACATCCTCGACCAGGGTTTCATCGTTCCAGATCTCCAGAAACCAATGATACAGATCTTTACGGTCCCGTCTGCTATCTACCTCCAGATTGAGCTCGATGTTGAATTGCTGGTTCAGCCCCAAACCACGAACAGTAAAATTGGAGCTACCGATAATGGCCTCGTCAACGCCATCGTTGTTGATGTGGTAGAGTTTACCATGCAGAAAATTCGGCTTGCGCACCGGGCGAATGTTGACGTTGTCACGAATCCACTCGGCGCAGTCCAGTGCGACTTTCCTTTGCTGCAATCGGTTGGATAACTGTAATTCGTCATCCTCGATCATGAATGCCTTCTTGTCATTCTTCTCAGGATCCAATGAGCTGACGAATCTTGGCTCGCCAAACAAGAAATCCAGCTCCTCAATCCCATCAAGTTCGTCCTTAAGGTGACGATAGGCATAAATCGTAAAAAAAGCGGAGACAAATGACAACTTTGAACCGGGCTTGATTTTTTCCTTTAGAAAGTCTCCAATTTTTCCACGTTTGTGGTTGTCTCGGATTCCAGAAACTATTTTCCCTTGCATGTGCTAAGGCTCATTTGTGTGGTTGCAATGTTTACTAGAAAGGACTAGCAAGATTATGATTTGCCAATGAGTATCGTTTCGGATTTATTTGAGGCTAACGTCTTTGGTTTCACCGGTTGCGGGGCATCAAGGAGTCGCAGTACCGGTTAAGCATAAATGTTCCAAAAACCACCGAAGTTGAAGTTTAAGCGACCACCTCGCAATCCAAACACAATTCTTTGGTAACTGTTCATTTCTTCAAATAAACAAATTTCAGAACCTTAGGGAGTTTGCCAAATCTAGCAATTGCAAAATAAGTACCATTTGCCAATGTATTGCCATGGCTATCTCTTCCGTCCCAAACTAATCGGGAAGTTCGTGAGGATGGATTTATTGAAAATTTGCGTACGGTTCTTCCTAGAATATCAATGATTGACACTTCTGTTCGCTTGAGAGTAGGACTTTTGAATAGGAAAGTAGCGGATTGATTCACGGGATTTGGGTAGAGACGGAGCTGAAAGTTTTCTGGGATGTTGTGTTCGCTTCTATCTTCTACACTGGTAGGTCGTTCGCCGTACTCGATACCATTAATTCTTGCGAAAATTAAACCTGTTTCCAATGCCGCTATAAGACCTATCCCCTTTGCATATCTGCCCAAAGGTTCTAACAGAACCAATGAATCAGGAACGGGGTCTACTTCATAAAGATGAACATCTTGCCATGTCCGGCCATAAAAAACAGCGGTACCTGTGTCGACTAGTGCAAAAGCCCTTGTAACTCCATCGTTGAAAGTAACCCATTTTTCCCCAAGTCCATTCTGTGTGTTGAGAACGGGAAACCCTGAATTGATATCTCTGGGAAATTCAGTGGCTTGGTAGAGAATTGTGGAATCCTGATTGTAGTAGTAATAACGTGGAGTTTCTTCTTCAAGAACTTTATATACTCTTAGAGTGTCTCCAACCACTGTGTCACTTGCTACAATTTTATTGTAATAGGGGTCAAATTGGAGCACCGAATAAATCCATTCATTGCCTATGGCAAGAGGACAATAATCAAAGGCATTAGGAAGCTGACTCCACGCAGGCGTCGGCAGAGCAAATAAAAGTAACGCTGGCACCAATGAAATAAAGCGCATTTTAGTTGTTATAGCCAGGTAGCTTGGGTTCACCTTTTGAACCCAACACTCGCTCCCCAAACCCATTTCCATTGGCACAATCATCATCTTTGCATCCCTAACCTTCCGGATTGTATCCTAATTTCAAGTAACGTCCAAGAATAGACCATTGTTAGTCAAGAGGCTTGCTAACGTAACCATGTTTTCCCGGATTGAAATGGATATAATCAAAGTGTCTGGCAGATCCTTGTCGTCCCTGTCCCGTGCCCCAATGACGTCGTTGCCACACCGCGACTTCTTCTTTCACTTGCCGCGATGGCTCTGCAGGCCTGACACCGGCCAAACCGGCATGGGTTCCAACCGCGAGGCAAAACCAGCGGCTCATGTTTTCTCTCATTCTTTTCTTGTTTCTGAATTGCATTTGGGAACGCCCTTGCGCGAAAAGACTCGCTTTGAATTGTGCGGACACGTGTCGCGTCCGCGCCCTGGTGATTGTGAGTGAACATATAAGAAAAATTATCAGGCAAGGCACGCCCACCTCCTCTTCTATCAACGCAAACGTGTGTTGCGGCGCTTTACAGAAAGTATAAAGTAGGCATTTCGTCTGAACCGGGCAAGCACATTTAGCGGGCGGTTTTGCTTCCGGCAAGGGAACCGCAGCGCCGGGTAACCACGTCGCCCGGGCCGGGAACGATGAAAGACCATGATGAAAGCCTACACCATCATCCTGGGTGTCCCGTCCAGCGCGACTCAGCTGCAGAGCCTGGAAAAAAGCAAGCTGCCGGGCACGGACATAATGGTCCGTTGTTCATGACGAGGCCCAGGGTTACTCACCTGAATGTGCCTGGGACGTCTCTTTCTGCTCAGCCATACCTGGCACAAAGACGCGCAGACGGTCCCTGAAAAGCGTCAAAATAATGGCGAGGCCCACCGTCAACCCGCGCAGCAAATTGGGCACCCAACCACCGAGGGGATTTTCAGCCATATCAAAGACGCTCCACCAGAGATTCATAAACAGATGCAGCCCAAACGGCACCCATAAATTGAAATTCCAGCGCGTGTACAACCAGGCGAACAGGATGCCGCCCACGCTGATGAGAAGGACCGTTCCTATCTCCCCTGAAAGGGGCAGTTGCTGTACCGACGCCTGACTCAGATGCAGCACGCCGAAGATGGCACCGGTCAGTATCGCCGCTGACCATAATCCGAGGCCGCCCTCGCGATGAAGCTGTCCGAATGCGTATCCTCGAAATAGGATCTCTTCAGCCAAAGGCCAAACTGCAGCAGAAAACAACAGGTCCGGAAGCTCTATTTCTGAGCTCAGTCGACCCAGCAGAAGTGGCCCCAGCAACATGGGCGAGGTGACGAGGAAGGCAAAAAGAAGGGCACGCGCTGCGGGTGCGGCCAGTCCAAGAGCATGTGGCAACATCCTCCATTTCGTGCGATGAGCGATAAAGAGCCCCAGCCAACAAATGCACAGCCACCGCATCGGTTGCTCCAACCACCTGATGACCTCCGGCAGCTGCCGAACCAACTCAGCATAGTCACTCCATGCAAAAAGGACAGAACGCGAAAGGATGGCACAGGCAAATACGATGAGAGCGATGATCGCGTTGTGGCGATTTGAACGGGATGTTGACATACCTGAGGTCCTCCTATAGCATGACGATGAGTGACTGGTAGAATTTCAGCCTCTTAGCAACGAAAAGCGCCCGCCCGATACAAGGCCAAACGACAGTCTTCCTGATCCGCGTTCGCTTTTGCGGTTCCTTTTCTTCTTCGCGCCCTTCGCGGTTCATGAATTCTCCGAACAGAAAGACGATCTTACTCTCTTTCTGCTCTCCGCAGATCCAGGTCTTGAAAATCAAAACTAAAATCTATGTTGGGCGAGATGCCTTTCATGCGAATACGTTGTGCTTTCCCTTCCTCATCGAGACTGAAAATTGCGAAGGCATCTGCGTTCATGTCCTGATATTCCCATTTGATGGCGAACGCATTCGCTTTATAGTAGTACATTGGGCCACTGAGCCTGGGAGAGCGGTAGGACTTAAACCATAATTGGCCATCGTTCAGAAAAACCTCTATCTTCCCAAACCACTTGTCTGCGTAAACACCTACATAATTGTCGGTACTTACAGGGTGGTTTTTGGCAGACTCAACCGTTTGCCAAACGCGACTGGTCACTGAATCAGCGTGACTCTGACGACTCTGAAATCGTTCATAATATTTATCGGTCCATCCGAAGTCATCGAGGCCCAGGTAGCTGTCAACAATGGTCTGGGTAACCGACAGAAAAACGCCTGCCCCGCCGTCGCTGGTGTTGGTTAGAACCACGACACCAAGATTCAGGTCGGGAATCAAGATCGTTTTGGAAAGCATGCCAGGCAAGCCACCGGTGTGAGAAACACTCATCTTACCCCTGATATCTGTCAGGCCCCAGCCCAGGCCATATCCGGCAAAATGAGACTGATAGCGCGGATCGGTGCTCACTGGCAGCAGCGTATGGATTTGCCACATTTCCCGCTGACGCGCTTCTGAGAAGAGTCGTCTTTCGAGATTCTCACCGTACCTCCCTTTGTTGAGCTGCACAAGCATCCAGTTACAGAGGTCCTCCACATTGGAAAAAATTGTCCCTGCGGCGCCGTTGATTTTCTGCGGGTCGGTTTCGAAATGGGCGATGGTTCTCAGAGCGCCGGTTTCAGTCGAGTGCGGTGTTGCCACATTTTTTCTGTCAACGATGTTTACCAATGCACTAAAAGAATTGTCCATATGCAGCGGTTCCATGATACGCGTCTTTACGAATACCTCCCAACTCATGCCGCTCACGCGGGCGATCACTTCACCAGCCACGAAATAGAGGAGGTTATCGTAGTCAAATTTTGTACGGAAAGCAGATTGTGGTTCGAAATACTGAAAGTTGGACACGACATCCTCTATGGTAAAATCGGTGCCATCCGGAAAGAACATCAGGTCGCCTGCACCAAGACCGAGACCGCTGCGGTGAGTCAACAGGTCTTCAATGTTGAAGTTCTCTGTGACATAGTCATTATACATCTTGAATTCCGGGATAATGTCTTTGACCTTGTCCTGCCAGGACAGTTTGCCTTCATCCACGAGAATCGCCAGCGCCGCCGTGGTAAAGGCCTTGGTATTGGAAGCGATGGCGAAGTTGGTGTGTTCATCTACCGGTTCGTTTGTGGCGATCGACTTTACGCCGTACCCTTTGCGATGAATCGTCACACCATCTTTGACCATGCCAACGGCGACACCCGCAACGTTGAATTTCGTCATGGCATCTTGCACCAGCAAGTCAATTTCATCAGAAGAGATTTGGGCGTGGCCCGGGATGCTGGCCACGAACGTGAGTAGGACAAGCAGTAGTAGACTTAGTCTGGATTTATGCATTGGATATTTCACTCCATGGGTTTTGTTTGGACTTTTGCGGGCGAGAGCAGTTGCGCAAACGGAACGCGGATAAAACAGATCCAGCGGATTTCAAGCAGGTCTGAACGGCCTGAGAAATTCTGAATAATCCGCGAAAAATCTGTATCCAGTGTGTTATGAGTCTTTTTGCCTTGGGATATCAATGTCTTGATTTCTTGTCGAAAAGTCAAGCGTCGCCAGGAGTTCCCGAGACGCTCGCGAGGCGAATTTCGATTTGCTTCTTACAGGCTTTTTTTCTAAGTTCATCCACCTTGTTTAAGACCGCTTATATGGAGGAGATAATGGCGTCTGTTTCAGACTTTAGAAATGGCATGGCAATGCGCTACAACGGTGACATCTGGGTCGTCAATGAATTTCAACATGTGAAACCTGGCAAGGGCCACGCTTTCATCCGTACCAAGCTAAAACAGTTCAAAACCGGCAAGGTGGTTGAATTTACCTTTCGGCAGCACGACACGATCGAGGAAGTCAGCTTGCGGTCGAAAGAGATGCAGTTTTTATATGCCGCCGGAGATGAAATCTGCCTGATGGACAACGATACGTACGATCAAATTCACGTGTCGAAAGAATTGCTCGGTGCCCAGGTGAAATTCCTCAAGGAAGGCAATTTGGTGGCTGTCCTGTATTTGGAAGGCAACATTGTGGATGTCAACCTGCCGACGTTTATCGAGCTCGAAGTCAGCGAGGCCTCACCCGGCGTCAAAGGTGACACCGTGTCCAATCTGCAAAAACCGGTCGTGCTTGAAACCGGCGCCGAAGTGCAGGTGCCTTTGTTCATCAAGGCCGGGGACGTCCTAAAAATTGACACCCGAGATGGCAAATATATTGAGCGGGTCAGCCGCTAGTGCTTCTTCGTGTTATGAAGCCTAATACCTAGCCTGAAAAATCCATAGCCACTGAGGCTCAGAGAGCACAGAGTTTTATTTTTCAAGATTTTTCAAGAAATTAAGAAACGATGAGTTTAGGAAGGTTCAACGCAGGTTTGGTGAAACCCAACAAACCTTATGCGGGATCCCGTGTTCGTGGAAAATTAAAAAGGCCACTTAAGAAGTGGCCTTTTTAACATGGAGTTATTCTATAAATCCTAAAACAGCAGTACCCGCGACACAAAAATCAACAGATACGCCAGAAGTGATCCCGCGACAAGCAGCATGAATCGCGGATAGTATATTCGTTTGTAAATCTTTGACTCCATAAAGTGGCAAATGCCTCCCATTTCTGATACTTCTTGATGAGCAATTCGTCTTTTATCGGAAGAACGCTGACCATTCTAAACCAACGTTTCGATTTTAAAACTGAAAAACATACTGTAATTTGCTAGCAAATGCAACCTTAATTTTATCTTTTTGACACGCCGGTTGGTCACGTCAGGGTCTCAAGCATCTCGGGATATTTCAAGCCGGATCCGGTGTTAAACAGCACCACGCGTTCATCGCGACCAACCTGACCTGTGGCTACAAGCTGCTTCAGGGCGGCCCAGGTAGCACCGCCCTCAGGACAGACGACCATTCCCTCCAGCTCTGCCAATTCCCGGACGGCTTCCAGGATCGCTTCATCGGAAACAGAAACAGCGAGCCCGCCGCTCTCGCGCAACGCCTTAAGAATCAGTGCGTCCCCAAACGCCTTGGGAACTCTCAGACCGGACGCAATCGTTTCGGCATCATCGAAAAACTCAGACTCGTCGCTTCCCGCCTTGAAAGCCCGGGTGATCGGTTCACACCCTTCGGCCTGTACCGCCACCATTCTGGGAAGGTGCTCACCGATCCAACCCATTTGGCGCAGCTCGGAAAAGGCCTTCCACATTCCGATCAGGCCTGTCCCGCCGCCAGTAGGATAAAAAATTACGTCAGGCAATTCCCATCTAAACTGTTCAGCAAGTTCCAGGCCCATCGTTTTCTTGCCTTCCAGGCGATAGGGTTCCTTCAAGGTCGACACATCAAACCAACCGTGTTTTTCCTTTTGCTCGGCGAGCATTTTACCGCAGTCGCTGATGATGCCGTCGACCAGGGTGACATTTGCGCCAGTCAGTTTGGCCTCCATGTAATTGATTCGGGGCACGTCCTTCGGCATGAAAATGAAGCATTCCATCCCGGCCCTGGCCGCATAGGCTGCCAACGCTCCTCCGGCATTGCCGGCCGTCGGGACAGCAACTTGTTTGACGCCCAGTTCATGTGCTTTCGAAACGGCCATTGCGAGGCCGCGGGCTTTGAAGCTCCCGGTCGGCATTTGTCCCTCGTCCTTGACCCAGATTTGCTTCATGTTCAGTTTCGCCCCGGCCTGCGACAGGGGCACCAGGGGTGTGTCGCCCTCGCCCAGGGAGATGATATTGCCTGTGCTCAGGACGGGCAGTAGCTCGCGATATCGCCAGAGGGTGTGCTCACGGGTTTGCAACGCCTCTTTGCTGAGACGGGCCGCGGCTTGTTCCAGGTCATAGACAGCGAGGAGCGGCTTGTTGGCGGGACTGAATGTCTGGAGTTCATCATAGGCGAGTTTTTCGCCGGTTTGACTGCAGACGAGATGAGAAATGCATGACTCTGTCGACATGTTACGACTCCTTTTGTAGGTCTGGGTCCGGGCCCAGGTAGAAATACTGATTCATCAACGAGACAAAGGTGCTCCACCGGCGACCCGCATCCTTTCTCTTGACACGCAGAAAAGCGTTCGCTTTCGAATACATTTCATCAGCGTAGTACAGCAGAATCCCCTCCAGGGTCATGGGCACAACCGGTGACGCCTGCTCCAGCTTGCCCTGGTGACTGAGAATCAAGTGTTGCAACTGTTTGGCGAGTTCTTCTGGAAAAGCGGGAAGCTGTTTTATTTTGTCAGCAACCATTTGCGACCCGATCACGATATGACCCAGAAGACGGCCGTGGTCAGTAAAATCGATGACCGTTTCACAGCGGTAGGTTGCTACTTTTCCGATATCGTGCAGGAGTCCTGCCGATATCAACAGATCCTCGTTTACGCCCGGGTAGTTTTGGGCAACCTGCACAGCGATATTTGTGACAGCCAACGTGTGCTCCAGAAGTCCGCCCAGGTAGTTGTGGTGCCAGAGCTTGCCGCCCGGTGCCCTGGCGAAGCGCTTGCGGAAGTCGTCGTCCTGAAATATGAGGTCCAACAATTGACGCAGCGTCGGCTCTTGAACCCGGGCAATGAGGGCATCCAATTGCAACAGAAGGTCATTGCTGTCCTTGTCTGATTTTGGTACTAGCTCAACCTCACTCAGGTCGTCCTTCTCATTTGCTTTTCGCAGTTTTTGAACGTGCAGATGCTTGCGGCTCTTGTAATCGATCACCTTCGCCTTTACTTTCAGAATGTCACCGACGTCGATGATTTCGTAGGTCTTCTTAGCGTCGGTCCAAAGACTGCCGTTGATGCGGCCGGACGCGTCACCCAATTCGAGCGCGGCGTAGAACTCATCGCTCTCGCGCGTCGTTCTCATTTCTTTCTTGCGCAGGACATAGAAAGACAGGATATTATCTCCAGGCTTAAGATCTGAAATCACGGCTTCCCCTCCCGTTTAGATAAGTTATTCCGGCGACCTTCCTGATGGCCAACGGCGAAGTTGAATTGTTTGGCCTTTCATTCGGGCAAGAGTTTCAAATGATGTGCTGCGCTTCTTACAACTTCGCTTTTGTCCAGAACCAGGGTATGATATTCATGGTTCAGCCAGAGCAAAGTCTGGTCTTTGTAGTGTTCACTCAAACGCTGACCGGACTCACCTGTCGTAATGATCGACAGAGAATGCTGCAGGTCGCAAAGGTCTACGATTTGCCGCATAGACGGCCCAACCACTGAAGCAAACGGTTCGGCAAAACGGTACTCGGAATTGTCAAGCGTCGCGGTTGAGCCCGGCCGTGGGAATGGCCCGATGTTCAGTATGAAGTCAAGCGCTTCATGCCGGCCCAGCGGGTGCATCATTTTGAGTTGGTGCACCTCTCCCCAGCGCCAGTCGCTGATACGGTCGCCTGCAGTCTGCCGCAGCATTTTACCCGCATCTATCAGGCTGCGGGCGATGATGTCATCCATCGATTCCACTTGCGAGGAGTTGACGTCGTCGAACCAGGATGACTCCGGTCGAGCCAAAAGGGCAGGCATGACGCGAAACGGGACGTTGCCTGTCTTAATATAACTCTCATATAACGCTTCACCCATCTCATCCTGCAACGTGTTCTTTGTCAGCGAGACAAAAAGAGCGTGAAAGATCGAGGGTTCAATCCGATCTGCAGCTTCGACGCCGTCCCAATCTTTGATGAGGCGATAGAGCATCGCCAGGTCACCATCGGTGGTGCTGTCGAGGCGCGTTTCCACACTGTGGAGAATGACTGGCAGGAGGCTCCTGGCGAGCACGGACTCCACATCCGACTGCATGGAAATGAAGTCGTCCACCGTAAAAACAGTTTGTGCCTGCAAACGTTCCTGAATGCGGGCGGCTCGACTCGGCGGCTCCCACAAGTCGGATATGTAGTAGGGATACCGGTCACTCACGATCTTGTTGTTGGCGGTGAAAATATAACCGAGAGGCGGATTCTTCACGTGCGGCAATTTCTCAAAAGGAATAAAGCCGTTCCATCGTCCCGCCTTGCTCCACCCTTTTTGAGGAAGCATGCCGTTACGGCGGCGTAGTGGGATGGCCCCAGCCAAATAGTATCCGATGTCGCCGTCGCTGCCAGCAAAAACAAAGTTCTGGGCCGGCACTTTGAAGTCCTGCAAGCTCGCCACAAAATCATCCCACGTGCCGGCTCGCATGAGCTGGAGGTACGCTGACATCTCGTCGCTGACGGCCTGCCCCGTCCATCGCATGGAAATGACGCCTTGCGACCCATCAGCAGCCGGGTGCTGCTCAGATATCACCGGTCCGTTTTGAGTGAACCGGATTGGAAACATGACTGGTTCCTGGTTTTTGACCTGGATTTCCTCTTCGAGCATGGTAAATTCCTGCCAGGCCTTGCCATCCCAGTAGCGCTTGGAACTATCGGGAGCCGTTTTCTCTACATAAAAATCAGCGTCATCGACCATGCCGTTTGTCAGGCCCCAGGCAATTTTGTCATTGTGTCCGATGACGATCCCCGGGATGCCTGGCAGAGCGACGCCGGTGACGTTAAGATTTTCCCCGGCAAGATGCATTTGGTACCAAACCGACGGTGCCATCAGTTGCAAATGGGGGTCATTCGCAAGCATGGGTTTGCCACAGGGCGTCTTCTCTCCGGAGACCACCCAGGCATTGCTGCCCAACCGCACGCCGTTGCTACCGAGAAGAGCCTGCACACTTTGCCCGGCGCGCAGGAACGATGCGGTTGAACTCCAGTTCGGCCTGACACCCGCGGGAATGATAAAGGGACCTGTCTTGGGAAAATCGGGAAAAACTTCGCGGGCCTTCCTAACGCCCAGCTTTTCGACCAGACGACCGAGAACAATATCGATGTGCCAACTGAAGGACAGGTTCCAGGCCATGACTCTCGCAAAAGCGATGCTGTCTTGTGGCCGCCAAAGGTCCGGCTCATATCCAAGCAGAGAAAACTCTACAGGCAATTTGGCCCGGTGGGTTGTCATGAAAGCGTTGATGCCATCCGCGTAGGCTTGATAGACGGCACGGGATTCAGGCGAAAGCTGTGGCCAAATCTCCTCCGCAATTCTACCGAAACCGATCAGACGAAGAAACTTGTCCTGCTCAAGCGTTGTCTCACCTAATATCTCAGACAAGCGGCCGAGGGCAATGCGACGGGTGAAATCCAATTGCCAGAGACGGTCCTGGGCCGTCACGTAGCCCGCCGCTTTAAACAGGTCAATATCATTTGCGGCAAAGATATGCGGCACGCCAAACCGGTCGCGGTAAACATCAGCCGTTTTCTGCAAGACAGGCACACGTATCTCTCCGTCCGTTCGCGGCAGTGAATCGGTTAGCAAATCATGAAGCAAAAACAGAAGGACGACGCAAATGCTTATGAGGAAGACGAAGACGACTTTTAAGCGACTCCACCGATTGCGCATTTCTTCCGGCAGCCTTTAGAAGAACTCAAAATAACCAAGTTTGAATTCGCGTGTCAGATCGTTGGCGCCATTTTGAAAGATATTCTTGAGGTTCACTTGTAAAAAAAGACGATCGGAAAAATTCCACTGCGCGCCGCCGTTGAAGTAGCCTTGGCCGGAACCGAAGAGGGCATCGTTCAGATTGTCGTTGGTGCCCACATCATATTCAACAAAGGCGCGAATTTCACGATTTAAACTGAGGTCAGCTCCCAGGAAGAAGTCCACTTCTTCATCGTCATCATCATTTTCCAGGCTAAAATTCAAACCGGCGTGCAACCCAAGATTCAACAAAATGACATAATTCTTACTGGCTACGGCATATAGGCCGCGCGACTTGGTTTCGTAGCGGTCGAACTCATCATTGTAGGGCCCATATCCCTGCGAGTCAAAACCGATGGTAATCGCCGGAATGGCAAAGTTCTCATCGATGAGCCGTAATTTGGCGACAATTCCCGGCCGGGGGTTCCAGTCGATATCACCTTCCCCGATAATGTTTTCGCCGCCATAGGAAATACCAAACATGAATCTCGGGGTGATGCCGACAGCCACGCGTCCCAGGAGGCCGCCATTGCCAAACATCCTCAAATCGACCGCATAGCTGCCGCGGTCCAAAGTCCCGGCGGTCGGTAGGTCGATCAGCCGACGCAATTCAGCGCCTTGCTGCGCCGCAAGAGCAGTTGTTAGAAACAGAAGAAGCGAGGTGAGCAGAGCTTTGTATTTCATATGGATAATTCAGTCCTTATCTTAGCGGATATGACGCCGTTTGCGATTGCGTATTCTTCTGGCTAGTAAAACGACTGAACAAAACCGCCATCTACTTGAATAGCGGTACCGGTAATATAGCTAGCCCGTTGCGAACCGAGAAAAACTACCAGATTGGCCAATTCCTCAGGTTCGCCTAAACGCGCCATCGGAATCATGCTCACAATACCGTTTTCTATGGTTTCGGGTGAGGCTTTTGCTGTCTTTGCGCGGGCTCCAAAGATCTCAAGCAGCCGGTCGGTACGTGTCCAGCCAGGACAGACGTTGTTGACGAGAATGCCGTCTTTTGCTACCTGATTGGATAGGGTTTTGGCCCACCCAATGACACTCATTCTCAAGCTATTCGAAAGAAGCAGTTCATTTATTGGCTGCTTTACGGACATCGAAGTGATATTGACGATTCGACCCCACTTTCGCCGTTGCATGAACGGCAGCACGGCGCGCGTCATGCGTACCGAAGACATGAGCGTCAGTTCAAATCCTTTCTGCCACAGGTCGTCGCTCATATCGGCGAAAAATCCGGCCGGCGGTCCACCCGCGTTATTCACTAAAATGTCAACCGTGCCGTAGGTTGCCACCGCTTCGTCAACCAGGTGGACGATATCATCTGCCGAGGTAAGGTCGGCAACCACGGTCTTGATTTCTGCGCCGGTGGCCTCAGTAATTTCGGTGCGTGCGGCGGACAATGCCTCAGCGTTGCGACTGCAAATTACAACCTTTGCTCCCTCGCTGGCAAACCCTTTGGCGACAGCCTTTCCCAATCCCTGACTGGAAGCAGCCACCAATGCTACTTTGCCTTCTATTCCTAAATCCACAACCTTGCCTCGCTAAGTAATTTCAGGCCCGGCCAGCCAGTCGAATCCTATCTCCGCGTCGTCGTGGGCAATTCTGCCCTCTTCAGCAGGATCATATGTTTTAGACGTGATGTAAAGAAGATGTGCTGCCGCATCAAGAACTCTGCAACCATGCGCCACTCCGGGCGGAATCCGCAACACTTTTTGACCATAGTTTTCACCTAGAAGCACGACCTGGGTTTGTCCCGCGGTATTAGAATCGACACGCTTGTCATGCAGGCCTACCTTAATATTCCCAACCGGCACATACCACCAGTCGACCTGGGTCTTGTGGATGTGCCAGGCTTTCACCACCCCAGGAAACATCATAGAATGGCTGAACTGGCCGAATCCTTCTCCAAAGAAATCGTCGTTAACTCTGATCAGCTCACGAAAAAATCCGCGTTCGTCCGGGTAGGTCTTGAGCTCCTTGATAAAAACTCCGTCGATCATCTAAACACTCCTTGTCGGTTGTTAGGCCAGGTGAGATAGCCAAAAAGTTGCGGACAATATAACCAATCCACCGGGGTTTGTCAACTGCCGCGAAGGGTGGGCAAACAAAGAGAGGAAGGCTCTGGAACCTCCCTCTTCTCCGTAATAACCTAATGGTTCAGAAGTTCAATTTGTGCCTGTTTTGGGGGCTGCAGTGCGCGTGTCATATTCATGTACAAGGTTGGCCAACTGTGCATCATCAGCAATCGACCTGTTGAGACTCACCATCCTGGCCTGGAGAATCTGGACCTCACCGTCCGCGACTTGAACGTCGATTTGTCCCAGATATTTTCCTTTTGATCCCGGTTGCATGAGACAGGTGTTGCCAAGCATGAGCGGACTCCTGGACAGGTTGCGGCCGTGGCCACTTACGACCAGATCTATTTCAGGCAAATCAGTTGCCAATTGTTTTGAACCCTCAAACCCTAAGTGCGAAAGTGTGACAATGACATCGCACTTACCTTTTAGCTCTCTTACGACTTCTGCTGCTGCGGAAAAGGGATCTCGGATTTCAAACCCCTGTGCTGCGGTAATCATTCTCTTGTTTGCCGGCGGCTTCACGACTCCAACAATCCCGACTTTGAGGTCACCCATTTTTTTGATAACATAGGGCGGGGCAAACAACTTGTCCTGGCCCGCCAGGTAAATATTCGCAGATATGAAAGGCAAGTTATATCGATCTCGCATTTCTCGAATGTAGTCTATGCCGTATTGCAGATCGCGTTCGGCCAAATTGATGGCGTCGTATTTCATCTCTGCCATGCCGCGCAAAAGATATGAAACCTTGGTTCGTGCCGCATACGACAAGGTGCTGCCGAAATCACCGCAATCTACTAAAAGTTGCGGCATGTTTTCACGTTTTGCCTCTCTTATATAGCTGGCTCGCCGAGCCAGTCCACCAATGGGGTTAGCCTTTCAGCCACACGGTTTTAAGTAACCGTAGACATCGCTGGTAAAGAATAGTTGATAGGATGTGGACGTCTGAGAAAAGAGCGAGCCGCCCCCGGCGGTGAGCAAAAACAGGGATGCGGCAATAACTGCCAACTTCCCACGAATCAACAAAAGGGTACGCATAAAAACCTCCTCATCGTTTTTTCTATTACCCCCAGCCGGAATCTTGTCAGGCCGCATGAATTCCATGTCAATATCACACAGCCTCCGGAAGAACGGCGCCGACAATTTTCCGAGGAACATAACTTAAGTAAGTCGTTGGACAGTTTCAATTCATATCTTACAGGATTCGGCCGCCCTTAAATTTTTTGGGCAGGGCGACGTAGGTGCTTGCTTGAGAATGGAGAGGTCATGCGGGCAAGAAAATTGACTTCTTACTCCTCGACGAGGTCCAACTTTACGGCTTTTTTCTGCTCACGGCCCGAAACCCGGTCCGTCACTTTGACCCGGAGCTCATATTCACCGGATTGAAAATTGTTCACATCAAAACTGATATGCTCCTGTGTCATCTCGTCGCGACCAATCCGGCTGTCTTTAAAGGAAACACTCTTTTTTTTCTTACCACCGCCAAGCCCACCGAATATCTTTTTGAGCGCGCTTTTCTTCCGTTTAAGTTGAATGATCTCGTTTTCAATCTCATAGGAAGTACTCCCGCTCTCATCCCTTTCTAAATTATAGATCTCGTAATACAAAAAAATCGGCTCGCTGGTTTTGTACTTCCTCGCCGGATTGGGGACCAACCGTAAATCGCCTTCTGTAAAGGGATCGTTGGCAACGGACGGCTCGATTTGATAAGACAGTACCAGGTCGCTCAAGTCAAGGGTCTGTCGGTCAAACCTGGTGACTTCGGTGGTGAAGTTCTCGCCGCCGATTTTAGATTGGTCCGGTTCGCGCACATAGAAAGAAAGATGATAGGCGGCAGGTTCTACGGTGTAACCATAGGTATTTAGCAGGTAGTCGTCATAAATACGACTCGAATCAGATAGTGACATTTCAGCCAGATATTTTTCCTGCACCTGAAAGGAAGAACTCAACAGAGCGCTGCCGGCCTCGATTGATGGCGGCTCATCTGAGTTTTTGTCGTTGGCTTGCAAGTCATCCACCGCCACTCCGACATAGACCACAAGGCGTGTCTTGCCATCGTTGGCGCGAAAATTAGCCAATTGATAAGGCGTGTCGACTGATTTGATGTCACGACTCCAGGTGTGGTAATCACTGCTCATCGCCGTTTCGACGATGGCGCTGCTTTCCTGAGCCATCTGAATCAGCGTGCTACTCGCCTCGTTGGCAGAATTCGCATAGTAGACCCGCGTAATTGAATGGTCCCAACCGAGACGGTCCGCGAGCATGGCACGATTAGCAATCGAAGGCGCGAGGCGCCAATTGTTGCCCGTTGCGAAACGAGCGATTATGAAATGGAAGATCAGTTTGGGGCGGTCTTCTCTTTCATAGTATAACCACGACTCGTTTGTCGGAACTTGCTGTCCTGCGGTTCTGACCGATTCATCCGGCTCTCCGTGGCGAATGTAGATCAGACCCTTATCATTAAATTCATGGTTCAGTTTGTAGAACCTCGGAAAACTCAGGTAATTCAGTCTGTCGGGATTGTTTACATGCGAGCGAACGCTGTCAAACCAATAATCTCTTTCCGCCTTCGCAAGCCTACGGTAGTGTTCAACCACCCGAAAACTGACAGGTGCAGCCGGTACCAACTCTCGCTTCAGCCAAAAGGTGTGAAAAAACGACCGCTTGCCTGATACCAAAAGTCCATCAAACTCTTCGAGTTCACTATCCTTGAAAACGTACTTGGCATCTTCAAATAGAAATTGCGCATCCACTCCGGACTGTATCGAATCAACCGCCTGCCAATAGGCATCGCTGGCAGCCTTTGTACTATCTTGCTCTGCGTAAAGCTTGACCAGGGAAAGTAAAACAGGCACCCGCGACATAGCAATCTCACCAGTCAACATCGATTCGAAGCGGGTTTGGGCCTCGGCAAATTTTTTGTACTTTCTGAAATACTCACCGAGAAAATAGCGAGACCAGTCGGTGCCCTGGCCCTTGAGCCATTTACCGGATTCCTTCTCATTGGCGTCTTCCAAATACCCGCGGTATAAATTATAAAGCCCAACCTGAGCCTCAGGAAGAGCTGGCTTGAGCCGGATTTGTTTGCGGGCAAGTGCAATCGCCACTTCCCAGTTGTCGCGCCATCGGGCCAAAAGAGCTCGTTGCAGAACTACATCGCGGAAGGTAGAATCTGTCAGAATGACTGCATCCAAGTTTTTCTCGGAATTTCCGAAATCTCTGGCTCGAAGCATCAATGCCTTGAACTTGCCGGTTTCACGATAGGCTATTCCTAGGTTGTATTTCGCTTCCAGATCTCCAGACTCCTGCTCGAGAACTTTCTTATTCCATTTTTTGACATCACCCCAATTGTCTACCCGGAATGCGATTTGGCTCAGGCCGCGCAAGGCTCCCAATGCTTTTTTATCAAAACGTAGGGCTTTTTCATAGCGCTTCCTGGCCGCTTTCCAATCCTGCGTTCGGAAAAGACTATCGGCGGCAGTAATGAGACTTTGCGCTTTTTGTCGACGGTCCTGAGGAGCGCCTAAGATCCGACCAGCCAGCAGGTGGGTCGAAATGAACAGGGCCAAACAACAGGTACTGAATCGCATTGATGGGTTTCGCATCAAATGACCGGTTAGTAACATGCAAAGAGCTCTAATGCGAGAAGAATAAGATAAGACTGTCGGGAATGAATTGGTTGGAACCGCCGGCCCGGAGTGGAGAAACCGGCGGCTCACGAACCAAACCTAGAACTTGAAAGCGAAGGAAACAAATAGTTTGTTGACTTTAATATCTTCCTGATACCTACCGATATCATTTGTCTCCGGCAGACCTTGGTTGAACGTTTTCCAAAACCCATGCACATAGGCTACGTCAATTCGAACCTGTTTGTCCACGCTGAAACCAGTGCCGGCCGAGATAAATTGCTTGTCTTCGTCACTATCTGCATTCTCAAAAACTGAGGGATCGCGAAAGTATCCGGCTCTTAGACTTAAACCGGTCCTGGGTACCGTAAATTCCCCGCCGACACGAATGCGCGTTGTGGCCCGATACTGCTCCCGTATCGTATCATTTGCTTCTCCTTGAGAAAGCGGGTTCCCAACCTCATCCGTGAAGGGCGGGTCTGTGTTGTACTTTATTTGGGACCAGTCATTGTATTCCAAATCGCCTGAGACCACGAAATTCGCCAAATGTACTGACCCGCCACCTGTAAAAGTCCACGGGGATTGAATCTTGTATTCGTTAAATCCCTCATCAAGAGAAGATTGATCTTCGTTCAGGATGTTTCCATCGTCCAATTGCTCAATGTCTGTAGAAAAATCCTCTTTTATTTTAAGTCTTACCGGTGTGGAAATGGTAGCTCCGAAACGCAGTAGCGGGCTGACCCGAAAAAGGCTGCCAAGCTTGACATTAAAACCGGAAATATCCGAGTTGATATTGTCCGCGACCCGAAACTCACTAAACGTATAAATATCATCCAAATCTTCCTCAAGGAACGTTGAGCCAAAATCTGTGCCTCCATCCCAGAAATTGACACCGAGGCCCAGCGAGACGTTGGGGGAAACATCGACCCCTCCCGCCAGGGTCCACACATTCAAGCTGCCATCCGCGATTTCTCGCCAGGATTGTGCGACCCCGTCGTCGGGGGTAGAGTTGAATGTTCGAAAATCGAAATTGGCATCGTAGGAGCGAACCCTCTGAAACCCAAAAGCAAATACCAGGCTGCCACGAAGGGTTGGTACCGGATAAGCCACACCAATGTCATTAAATCTGGTAAAATTCTCGTCGCTTTTTCTTCCGGTTGGAGAGAATGGATCAGCATTGCTCAGCAGACCAAAGTCGTTCTGGCGTGCCAGGTGGCTCAGAGATCCGTAAACTTGAACCTGTCGAATATCGCGCAGCGCTGCAGGATTCCAAAAAGCCGCCGTGTAGTCGCCACCGACCGAACTAAAAGCGCCACCAAGTGCAACTGCCCGAGATCCGGGACCCAATTGCATTCCTAAGGAAAAAATCTCTTCTTGAGCCAAGCCGCCGGTGGTAAACAACGCTAGCATGGCAATGGTCGCGAATCCTTTGCGTAGTACTTCGCTAGTCAGCATCGTTCTTCCTCGTTTCGCTCTTGGTATCCGTGTATCCGTCGAAGCTAACGCCGGCCTCTTCTGCCAGAAGAACCGCGCGACGCAGAATGTCCCGAAGACGACCGTGTTGATCCGCCGCTTCTCACGCCATGGCTGGACCCTGAGCTTCTGCCGCCGGATCGGTAGCCTTTACTACCACTCGTGCCTGAAGAACGCTTACCAGATTTGCGGACGGCGCTCTTGGTTCGCGTGCTCTTTTGACTTCGTTTGCTCACTTTCTGCGAGGAACGCGTCCCCTTTGTGCTCGCAACACGCCTGTGCACCTTTGATTTCTGCAGCTTTTTCGAGGATCCACGACCCGACCTGACAGCGGTTGCTGCCTTGGAAGTACGACTTCTTCGCGTTCGGCGCACAGACTTGTTCTCACCATCCGCTGCTGGAGGTCCGGTCTTGCCCAGCCGGTGGCCACCGGAACGAATCCGCGCGTGGCGCGCCCGCTTTTTCAGGACCGTTTGTCTTTTCGTTGAAACAGCCTTGCGGCTGGAATGGGGCCTGCGGCGCGAAATCGAAGTGGAAGCACTGCCGCTATTGGCGTTCTTTCCACGATTTCTCGATTGGATTCTGCTGCGTGAACTCGTGCGGCGCGTGGACCGAAGTTTACTTGTCCGTGAAGACCGTGAGGTTTTTGCCAGATGACTTCCGGAGGTTGTGCTCGAAGACTGATTCACTGCAACTCTCCGGCCGTCGAAACCGAAATTGTCTCGTCTCACGCCGCGTCGTGCAAAGCTGCGTTGGCTGTGATTCCCGAAATGGGAATCTGAATCATGAATGGAATGATGACCACCAAAACCAAAGCCATGATGACGACCATGTCCAAAATGGCCAAAACCGCCAAAATAACCAAACCCAAAGTGCCCTGCGCCATGATAAGGTCTCCCGAAATAGAAAGAGTCGTAGAAGTAAGGATCATAATGCCCATAACCAAAACTAATGGAAAAATGACTCGAATACGGCGAATAGTATCCGCCAAAGAAGGGGTCGTAGTAAAAGGGATCGTAATAAAAAGGATCATAATATCCGGCACCATAGTACGGACCGGCGTAGTAGTCATCATAGTAGTGACGAACGAGGTGCACTTCATCGTAGGCCACGTAGTCGTCGTCATCTTCTTCTTCATAACTCTGGTAGTAATCGCTGCTATCCTCATCCTCGTAGACAGTCGCCGGGGCGTCCTCCTCAGTCACTACATATTCCTCGTCATCCTCACTCGGATCGTAAGACCGTCGATCAGTCTGGCTTGTTTCTGGTTTTGCAAGTTGTGTATAACAGCCTGAAAAGAGAAAACTTGAGACCAAAAGTAGCAAACCCAGGGGCTGGAATGTTTCTCTTATCTTTTTCATGTTGCTTGCTCCCAGTGTATTCTAATCAAATCGAACTAACTTAACCATTCTCTATGGTCCTGCACAGTTTTTTAAGCAAATGCTATGCCACAAAAGAACACCTCCGGGCAAGCCCGATATCGACAAATTAGCGAAAAATCCTCCGAAAAACAAAGAAAGATTTCCTCATGGACAGGAGGAGTGATCAGCTCATTAGCGCCCATGCTAACCAACTTACCAGTTTATCAGTCTTTGATATCAAAGCGATACGGCTGTGAGATCCAGGAACCAACTGTCTTGCCGCCTTCGCGGGCGGGGAAGAAACGACTTCCGTAAGCCGCCTCCACGGCGGCGCGGGCACACTTATCGCTGTTTGTCGTGTTCTCTAAGACGATGACTTCGACCACTTTGCCGGAGGCGTCAATATGAATGCTCAACTTCACAATTCCCTCAACGCCTTTCTTTTTTTCCTCTTCCGGATATTCCGGAAAAACCCAGGCAATGGGTCTGGCCGGCGTCAATGTCACCGAAGGGGACGCAAGGCCGTCACTATTGTCAAAAAAAGTTGTGAGTTTAAGATCAGTCTCTACAATAGTCTCTTCCTCCGGGATCGTTTCATCGTCCGATGGAACTGGCACGGTCGGTTTGGGAGGCGGGGCTGACCTGTGGAGCTGGCGGGTCACGGGGATATTTTCGACGTCAATAGTTATTTGTGGCAGGGCAGGTTCATCCGGATGCAGTGTTAGTCTCGGAGACGTAAACACAAGGACCTGTAATGACAGGAGAACAACAACCAAAGACTTCTCCAGATTGGTTCTGTACTCTGAGGGGTCATCGGCAGCAATTTTTTCTAATTTGTGCACGAACCGTTTTGCCTTGCGGGACGTTTCGGTCTGCGCGTCAGATGACCGCCAGACCAGTCCCATGCATCCAGCCGACCTTCCCGTCGGCTAGCCGGATCTTCACCCAATCAAGCGATTTGTCCTCAATCCGAACTTTCACACCGGAATGCAGCGTAAAAACATCTGTGCCAGCAGCGTCGGGGGCACTCTTGATATCAACTTTGTCAACCAAAACGATAGCTGCAATCGTGGTCTCCGCTTCATAAACGCGGGCTACAAAGAGGCTGCCGAAGAGGAAAAGACATATACCAGATATAACAATTGCGGCTTTCATTCCTTTCCCACCGAATACCGATTTTGCCAAGATTCGCAAAATCAGCAACGCAAACAGAGTCGCATAGATGGACAGGGCAAGTATGCCAAAAACTCTCATACTTATCGCGTGCGACAGTCTGTCGAACAAGGCGGCGCCGAAGAATCGGGGCAATTCTTGAATTCTATCCACGGTTTTTAGCGTGGCGAACTCGAGGTTGTAGTTGACATCTTCATTTTCCGGCTCAAGCTTTTTTGCTCGTTCAAAGTTTAGAATCGCATGCGCTATGTCACCTTGCTTGAAATAGGCGTTACCAATATTATAATAAACTTGCCAACTCTCAAATCCGGCTGATAATATCTTTTGGTATTCTGCGATGGCCTTTTCATAGTTGCCTGCCTGGAAGAATTCATTGCCTTTGTTGAATAAGGTGTCCGGTGTGGCGGTCGCTCCCCGGGCACCCACGCCGGGCGTCAGCAAAAGACAGAAAACGAACATCCCTACAGGTCGTAGCATGCTATATTTCCCTGTCAAGCGTTATTAGAGCTTGTTTCGCTTTTTCGTAGAACGCTTTCATTTCTCCGTTGTTTGAGTCACTGGCAGCGAAGCGCTGATAGTCACAGTTATGCAAACAACCGAGGTAAGCAGACCGCACCTCCTGGCCGACCCCACTGCTTTTCAAAACTTCGTCAACCTGGTCGGCTATGAGACCGGCGGCCGCCACATTAAACTTGTCCCCAACGAATCCCAGTAAGGCATTTGACACCTCACCATAAAATTCCTGCTGTTGGTTTCTTGTCATGAATTGACGGGCCTTTCTGAGCCTTTGCATGGCCATCTTATTTGCCTTGCGGTTACGAGCATAAGCTACATTTCCGCTTAATTTGTCGAGGTGCCGGCGGTAGCCGAGTGCCATGCCTGACAGCAACATCGGCGCAAAAAGCAGAACGAAAAACCATGCTCGCTTATAGAATACAATCCCGCGACGCTCAAATTCCGGTAAGCGCATCTGAATGAATCGGATGTCCTGCCCTATGAATTTCACGTCTTCCTTGGAATTTACCGTTGCTGCAGAAACGAATTGGTCGTCTCCTTTGGCAACCTGAATGTCGATCGGAGCAGTTTGCAGCACCTTGTAACTCTTGCTCGTGATATCAAAGTAGGAAAAAGAAATCGGCTTGATCGTTTGATGGCCTGGGAAGCGTGGAATGAGGACATGCTCAAAGGTTCTGCTGCCTGAAATTGCAGCGCCGTTCCGGCTAATCTTCTCTGTTATTTTGGGATCATAGACTTCGAAATCCGCCGGCAAATTGAGTTGCGGTTCCGGAACAATCTTGACGTTCCCAGACCCAGAGATGACAATCTTGAGAGCTACGGCTTCATTGGTCTTGACCTGCTCCTTATCGACAGTGGCCGCGATAGAATACGTTCCAACAGCGCCGGAGAAATTGACAGGCTTGCCGCGATCAGGAAGCGGCAGAACGTCTATTTTGATCGGGTTTGAACGTAGCGTTCGCCGAACAGTTCGGCCAAAAAAGGGGTCGTTGAAAAAATTATCGAAAATGTCACGGTTGCTCCTTTGCCGGCGTAACTGAACCTCACATTCAATTTCAAGCGGGTCCAGGGTTTTCTCACCAGGGCCCTGCGGGAAGATTGCAACTTTTTTTATTTCGGCAACCTTGAATTGCCTCCCATCGACGACCTGGTCGTAAAGTCGGGGGCGCTTTGGTAACTCGAAGTCTTCCGTCCAGAAACCAACTGTATTCGGCAACTGTGAAATGCCATAGTTGCTGACATTGACCGCCGTGTATATTTTGTAGGTGATTGTGACGGCTTCGTTTTGATAAACGCGGCTCTTGTCGACGGTCGCCTTTAGGAAAAGGGTGTTGGATAAATCTTCCGACTGACTCTGGCGGCGACGGCCGGTCGCGGGGCTGCGACGATTGGATGGCGCTCTGCCCTTCTGTACCTGCACTTTAATCGGGTCACTGGTATAGGTCTTGCCACGGTAGGTGACCGAAACGGATGGAATTTCAAAAGTACCGGCCTGTGTGGCGATAAAATGATGCGTGTAAGTCTTGCTCACGGACATCCGGCCGTTTATCAATTCCATACTGGTTGAGGTTCCGCTACCCACATATGAGGCGAAGGCATCCAGATTCGGAACATCTGGCTGCGGCGCGCTGTTTGCGTCTGAACCAGAAAGTTCCACGCTCAGTTCAAACTGTTGATTGAGACCGATCACGGAACTGTTCACATAGCTGCTGATTTGCAGGTCCTGAGCGGCCGCTTGAGAAACTGTCGTGAGAAACAGAGCGTAAACCGCCAGTTGTCCAATGCGCAGCATGCCAAAATTTTCGCGGGCTCTCACCAGCTGTCTATGCGTAAGGTTCACCAATCCTTACCTCTGAAAGCTGCCCGGACCTTTTGCTTTTTCTGATTCTTCATCAGATCCTTTTCCTGGTTCTTCAAGGCATTCAAAATGCGTTCGGCATCTTCTTTGGAAATCTCTTTTTGCTCCTGTCCTTGCTGTTCTTCCTGTTCTTGTTGCTTATCTTCACCATTTTCTTTCTGTTGGTTCTGCTGCTCCTGTTTTTGCTGATCTTGTTTTTGCTCGTCCTGCGCTGATTTTTCTTTCTGGTCATCTTGTTCTTGCTTATTTTCTTGCTGATTCTTTTGATCCTGCTGCCCCTCTTGTTTCTTTTGATCCTGATTTTGTTGCTGGTTTTGTTTTTGATCCTGCTTCTGCTTGTCCTGATTATCCTTTAGCTTTGCTCGCACATATTCCAAATTGTACTTGGCATCTTGGTCCTGGGGATTCAATTCCAGAGCTTTCTTGTAATTCAAAATGCTTTCGGGCAGCTTCCCCATTTTGTAGAGGGTATTCCCCAGGTTGTAGTACCCTTTCGCCTGCATCAAAATATCCGGTGACTGGAGCACCTTTTGATATGATTTGATGGCTTCCTCATAATTGCGTTTTTTGTATTGCACATCCCCCAGGTTGAAGTGAATGATATCCGATTCCGGCTGCTCGATCAAGGCATCGCGGTACTTGTTGTTGGCTTCATCGTATTTTTCCTCCTGAAAAAGTCGATTGGCCTCTTCGACTTGCTTATGTCCCTGTCCGTAAACCTGGTTGATTGGGACGAGGTTGAACAGAAAAAGCAGTACGGTCCACGTTAGCAGTAGCTTAACCGTGCCAAATTTAAGATTCAAAACGGCCTCTCCATTCTTGTTGTTTCTTGACTCGTTCGGATAGCAGCAACTCTAGCGTCAAAAGGATGATCGATAGAAGAATCAAATACTGAAAACGGTCTTCATATTGTGAGAACTTCATCGATGCCAATTCTTTCTTTTCCATTTTGGAGATTTCTTTGTAAATCGCTTCCAATTTCGTTTCACCCGTGACGGACTGGTAATATTTTCCGCCGGTTGTCAAGGCTATTTTTTCCAGGGTCAATTGGTCCAATTTAGTCAGGACGACCTCTCCGTTGCGATCCTTTTTGAACTCCTTGTCTCCGTTGCTACTGTAGATCGGAATGGGAACTCCCTTTGGAGACCCGATGCCGACGGTGTAAATTATCACGCCCTCCCGGTCCGCCGCCTCCGCCATCTTGACAACGTCCTCTCCATGGTCTTCACCATCTGTAATGAGAACGAGTACTTTGTATTTACGTTCCTGTGTTTCAAAACTTTTCATCGCCGTCTGAATGGCAGCGGCTAAATTAGTGCCAGGCTCAGGGATGAGGCTTGGATCCATAATATCCAAAAAAGTCTTGGCCGCGCCGTAGTCAAGCGTGAGGGGGCATTGCACAAAGGCGTTTCCGGCAAAGGCAATCAGCCCCAACCGATCGCCCTGCAGCACGTCGACAAACAGTGAAATCTCGTGCTTGGCTTTGGCCAGTCGACTGGGTTTGATATCTTCCGCCAGCATGGAACTCGAAACGTCGAGGGCGACAAAAATGTCGACCCCCTTGCGCTTCACCTCCTCGAGACGCGTACCGATCTGCGGTCTCGCCAGCGCAAGTGTCATAAAAAGCACGCCCAGGATGATGAGAGTCGCTTTCATGATCTGGCGTTTCCGGCTCACTGAGGCACTTAGTTTCTTAACTAAATCGAGGTTGCCAAACCGGGCCATCGCAGCTGTCTTCCACTTAAAAACAGAATAGTAGAAAAGAACCGCCAGGGGCACGAGAACCAACAGCATGAAATATTGGTGGTTGGCGAAGCGCAACATGATTATGGAATCTTACGAAATTTAGTATTTGAGACCGCCACTTCGACGACAACGGCGAACAAAGCGGCGACCAGAAATGACGCAAACAGCTCCTTGAATCTCGTGTATTGCTTCACTTCTATTTTGGTCTTCTCAAGTTGGTCGATCTCAGCAAATATTTGCTCGAGAGTTTTCTTGTCAGTCGCCCGGTAGTATTTTCCGTCCGTCAATTTAGCGATCTGGGTCAGGGTGGACTCATCGATCTCAACCGGCATTTGAACATACCGTTTGCCAAAAATTGGATCGTCGACCGGGTACATGGCTGTTCCGCGCTTGCCAACACCCACCGTGTAGATTCGGATGCCGAAGGCGTGCGCCACTTGCGCTGCCGTGACAGGGTCAAGCTGTCCTCTATTGTTCTGGCCGTCTGTAATCAAAATAACGATCTTGCTTTTGGCCTTGCTATCACGCAACCGATTGCTGGCGTTGGCAATCGCCATTCCGATTGCCGTACCATCTTCGAGCATACCGCTCTCGATTCTTTCCAAAAAATTGAGCAGAATGCCATAGTCCAAAGTAAGAGGACACTGGGTGAGACTTTGGGCAGCAAAGACCACCATCCCGATCCGGTCGTTGCGTCTGCCGCGGATAAAATCCCTTGCGACCAGCTTAGCGGCCTCCAGACGATTGTTCGGCTTGAAATCTTCGGCCAACATGCTACTCGAAATGTCTACGGCGAGCACGATATCCACGCCTTCTGTAGTCACTTCTTCTTCCGTATGGCTGGATTGCGGCCGGGCAAAACAGATGACCAGCAGCGAGAGTGCTATCATCCGCAGGATAAAGCCGACATGACGATACTTGCGCCGGTTGGAGACTTTTTCCACCGTCTTGGCAACGTTGACATTAGAAAAGCGGATGGTGCCAGACCGTGTGCTCCGTCTCTTGAAATACCAGTATGACAAGACCGGAATCAAAACAAGCAACGCCAGAAACTGTGGATTTGCAAAGGTCATTCCTGGACGCGATCCTCTCTTTTCCTATCAGGTGCTGGGCTGTTTTCTTCAGTGAGTACCTCGGCTGCAACCGTTTCTTCTGCGAGATCCTTTTCCTCACCATTCGACTTCTCATCCCGGTCAACATCGTAAACCAGCTTGGTGTTTTCTACAATCGCAAATGCCTTCTGCAGCGCGGATTCGTTTTCGGCTGCCGTCGGGACAAGTTTGGCAAATTTCACCAGGTCGCACAAATCCAAAAACTCCTGAAACAGCTCCACATGCTGCGGCTCCACATCTCCCTTGCGTAGGTCGTTAATGAGCTCAAATGTGGTCAATTCCAGGGCCACAATGAAGTACCGTCCTTCAATATAGCGTCGAATGATGTCCGACATGCGGATGTAATATTCTTTAATTTCACCGTTGTCCAGCAATGGAGTCGCGGTCAGAGCTTCAAGCGCAGCAAGAGCGATTTCGTGGGCCGGCCGTGGCGGCTCAACTTTGGTGGGCAAAATGCCTTTGCCAGCCTTCCTGCGACGCCAAACATAAAAGGAAATCGCCAGCAGCACTAGCAAAGCCAGAGCGATGCTGCTCCAGATGATCAGTTTCCGATATTCCCGTGGCAACGCCAAGGGGTTTTTTATGTCGCGGATATCCCCTGACTCGCTAGGCTTGAGGCTTTCAACTACGACTTTTATTTCTTCCGTCTTTAGTTCGTGACGCGTGGAGTCATCGGGGAAAAAATAAGTATAAACGAGAGGCGGGATTTCAAATTCGCCGACGTCAAATGTTGAAATGACATAGTCGACGCGGTCCACCACGTGCCCGTCTTCCGTTCTGGGTTCGTGGACCTTGTAATCTCGTATTTCAAAGGCACCGAGATTGGCTGCTAATTCAGGCGATTTCAGGTCAATTTCTGGGGACCGCGTCACTTCCACGGTATAAGTAATCAAGTCTCCGATCGTGACCTTGCTTTTGTCCACACGCGAGTCGATTGAAATCGAACTATCGCCGGGATAAACAAATTGCCAGAGGAAAACGCCAGCAATAAGCAGCGCAATTGGGAATGAACCAAATCGTTGCATTACATTTTTAACATAATGTGCCCGCACAGCTATTTTATACAGGTCAACCGTTCCTACAATTTGTCTTCATAGATGTCGACAGACTCGGCCCGCATCATGCGCTGCACAAGCTTGTTGTACGCTTCCTGTTGTTTTTCTCGAATCAATTCCTGCATCACTTGCTGTCGGACTTCATCCAACGCTTTAGTTCGAACAACCTCACCTTTTTCGTTTTTCTCAACATAGCGATCCCGGTGTGCTTTGTAATACAGTTCGGCGTCAGATTCGGCCACATTCACATCTTTTGAGATTTCCTCTTCCAGCAGTTTTTGCACCATCAGGTTTTTCTTCGCCTGAAAGGCGCCTTCAATGACACCTTGGTCTTTCTCTAACCCACGTCGCTTGGCCGTGTCGTAGAGAAGCTCTGTGGCGATATACTGGCGAAGAAAATCAATCTTTTGGCTGCGTTCAGTCAGTTGCGATTTCATGTAGGATGGCAATTGCGATATTTCGTGTTCAAGATCACCCGTAGTGATCGTTCGCTTCCCTATCTTCGCAATAACTTCACCTGGACGCCGCTTTTTGGCTTGGGTCGGATCCAGAAGAGCCGATTCTTCCGCGACTTGCTGAGCATCTGCGGATCTGTCCAGCCTTTCGAGACATTCCACCATTCTCTTGTTCACTTCGTCAATCAATGGCGAGTCAGAGTAGAAATGTTTTATTCTTAGATAGAAGGTCAAGGCATTCTCATAGTCCTTCACGCGTTCGAAATAGATATTGGCAATGTTGTAATTGATGTTGGCCGCTTCGGCCGCCCCAGGTTTGTAGGTGTCGAGGTAATACTGATATTCCCCAATGGCCTGGGCGTAAAGCTGTCGATTATAGAGCGAACTCGCATAATCGCGCACGGCCGCGCTATCAAACTCTGGCTTGGCTTCCTGCTGACAACTCCACGCAAAAGCGCTTGCCAAACAGAATAGTAGGATGGTTACGGATTTTTGAAAATACATGAAGAGCCTTCCTTTGTATGAGTCGCTGACTAGCGGAACCTTTGGGCGCGCATCCTGAAAAATCTGATCAGTGGTTCAACGTAAGAGACGTCGGTTCGAATATCGATCGTATCAACGTTCATAGAACGAAGCATCTTGTCGCGTTGTACTTTTTGGCTCGAGGTCTCTGCAGTGAACATTCCCCGCGTCGTAGAATCTGCGGTATCCAGCAAGAGCACTTCGCCAGACTCGGCGTCTTCCAACTCGATGAGACCGATGTTGGGAAGCTCCAGTTCCCTCGGATCCGTAATGGTGACGGCAACCAAATCATGCCGCCGATTCGCTATCTGCATGGCTTTCCGATAGTCATCTGAAATAAAATCGGAAACCACAAACACCACACTGCGGCGGTGGGTCACGCTGCTCAAGTATTCGAGTGCCATCGAAATGTCGGTGCCACGCCCCTCAGGTTCATGGTAGAGCAATTCCCGCAAGACTCTCAATACGTGCGTTTTCCCTTTCTTGGGAGGCACATATTTTTCAATACGGTCGGTAAAAATGATCAGGCCCACCTTGTCGTTGTTCTTGATCGCCGAGAAAGCCAACAAAGCGCAGATCTCGATGGCGATCTCCCCCTTCATCCTCTCGTAAGTTCCAAAATTGCCGGAAGAACTGACATCCACCACAAGCATGACGGTCAGTTCGCGTTCTTCTTCGAACACCTTCACAAAGGGATGCCCCATACGAGCTGAAACGTTCCAGTCGATAGTTCTGATGTCGTCGCCAAACTGGTACTCGCGGACTTCAGCGAATTCCATGCCCCTTCCTTTAAAGACAGAATGGTATTCGCCCGAAAACACATCGTTCACCAGACCGCGCGTCTGGATTTCAATCCGCTTTACCTTCTTGAGAATTTCCTTGGGGACCATTACGGGACTTCGATCTTGTTGAGCACTTTCCGAACAATGTCCTCAGACGCTAACTCCTCGGCTTCAGCCTCATACGTTACCATCACTCTATGCCGTAAGACATCCATACCGATCGAACGAATGTCCTCCGGCGTGACATACCCGCGGCGGCGCAGGAAGGCGTGTGCCTTGGCCGCCTGATGCAAATTGATTGAAGCGCGCGGCGATGCGCCAAACGCGATCAAGTCTTGCAACTCCTCTAGACCGTACTCGCTAGGATTGCGCGTGGCAAAGACAATATCGATGATGTAGCGTTCAACCTTTTCATCGATATAGACTTCTTTCACCAGCGACCGGGCTGATATAATGTCCTGCGGTTGCACGACCGCACTGACGCTCGGCGCCACATCCCGCGTCATGCGCCGCATGATCTCGAGCTCCTCGTCTTTGCTCGGGTAGCCGACCGAAAGCTTGAGCATGAAACGATCGACCTGAGCCTCTGGAAGAGGATAGGTGCCTTCCTGCTCAATCGGATTTTGCGTGGCCAGCACCAGAAACGGGTCATCGAGAGGAAAGGTGTTTTCGCCGATCGTCACTTGTCGCTCCATCATAGCTTCTAGAAGCGCAGATTGCACCTTCGCCGGTGAACGGTTGATCTCGTCCGCTAATACAAGGTTTGAAAAAATGGGTCCCTTTTTGGTCGAAAAATCACCCTTCTTCTGATCGTAGATCAACGTCCCCAGCAGATCAGCGGGCAAAAGATCTGGCGTAAATTGAATGCGTTGAAATTTTGTTTGAATCGTGGAGGACAACGTCTTGACAGCCATGGTCTTGGCAAGACCCGGTACGCCTTCGAGCAGAACGTGACCATTGGAAAGAAGGCCGATCAAGAGCCGCTCGATCATGTACTTTTGGCCGACAATAACCTTGCTGACTTCATTCGTGATCTGGTCAATGAATTCGCTTTCTTTTTGGATCCTTGCGTTAATCGCCTGAATATCAACAGCCATCAAACCTCCATCGTCATTATTTAATTCTCGACTTTATCAGAATTGTGTTTCACATGTTTGCCATTGGCAAGAACTTCTTCGAGCAAGGTGTACACCCGGTCTAGCTTGGATTTTTCCATCTGACCGGAAAACTTAGCTACATCGCAGACATCCAAAACCTCCGTCGTCGCCTCAATCGCATGCTTGTCAAGAGCCAAACCCTCGAGCTCCCGGGCAATCTCCTTCGTGGTCAGCCCCATCGCTGCAAACGCATATTTCTCGGATAAATATCGCCTGAGCAGGCGAGACAGACGAGAAAAGCTTTCGCCCAGGTCCGCACCATTCAAATCAACTTCCGTTTTCAGGTCTGCAAGATAGGTTTCTTCAAGCGGCCGAGAATCCTCCTGAGCACGAAGCCTGGCCGCTTCTTTCTCGCGCCTTTTTTTCGCTAGAACAATGGAGAGTGTTACCACCCCCAGGCAAAGCAGGCCCAGAGCGCCGAAGATAAGAATTTTTTTTGTGTCGCGTTCCAGGATTGGGTCTATCACTTTCAGTTGCAGACGGTTCGTGACCAGACGCTGGCTCTTTCCCGCCACGGTGTCCCGGTATTTGATGACGGAACCATCGACATAAGCCATTCCCAGATCTTGTGGCTGCAAAACAAACTCGTAGTATTTCACGGCCCTCGCCTTACCATCCTGCTGACCGACCCGATTCGCAGACGAATTGCCAACCACCTCCAGGTTTTTCAGGATAGGTGCTTCGATCTTCTCGATTTCGAAGCGATCAAGGTCCCCCTCCCAACTGATATCGATGGTAAGCTTAACGGTCCTGTTCAAGGGCACTTCGCGGAGGTCCAGCCGAACATCAGCTTTTACCTCAGCCAGCGCGTCTGAATCAGAGGTTGCGGTTGTGTCGATTTGAGCAAGGGCGTTTCCTGCTAAACCGACAAGCGATAACGCCAAAAGCGTCCTTTTGATGAACATAGTCATGAAATCGACTAAATATACTTATGATGAATTTAAAAGTTCCAGATAGCTGGCAGCCTGGAATGGCGTGAGAGGCACAACAAGCCGAATCGCCTAAAATTGTCCGCAGCAAGCCATTCGGCCCAACTCGCTGCGGATAAATTCTAATTAATTAGTTCGAGTCGCTCCGTCTGTTTTGTCTGGCTCGAACGCGTTAAGAAGCTGCTCATTGATGTCCTGCCCCAGGTGTTCCAACTCCCACTTCACACTTTCAGCCAACTCATCATCAGAATGATGAGAAAGAAATTCTTCATAAGCCGCTTTTGCCAGATCGAGATCTTTCAAATCATTTGCATAGATGAACCCGATCATGAATCGGGCGCGTGCAACCGACTTACCATCAGGATATTGCTCGATCAGCTGCTTATGCAGGGCGATTGCTTTGTGGAAATCGTGAATGTTGTTGTAGTAAAGAAATGCCTCTCTCTCCAACGCTTCGTCCGCCATTTTCCCCTGGGGATACTCTCTAACAACCTTTTCGTAGCCTTGAATCGCCTCTTGGTAGCTTTCATTATTCTCGAAGGTGTTCGCCTTCTTGAACAACTCCTCCTCCGACAGTTTATCGCTGCTACACGAGAGTCCAACCAGGATGAAAAATAACCAGATGACGTAACGGCGCTTCATTGACTTTTTCCCCTCCTTAACCTTGGGTGACGCTAGCTAACTATTTTTCTCTGACCACGGCATATGCCTTGCTGAACACCCGGCCCGAAATCAGAACGGTGAAGAGCTTTCCAAAGGGTGACTCGAGTCCTGTGGGCAGTGACACTCTCTGGAAAGTCTTGCACACGTGAACATAACAGGGCAGGTCTTACTTCTTGTCGTCATCCACGACTTCGTAGTCCGCCTCTTCGACCTTGTCGTCATTTTCAGGTGCTGCTTCACCTTCACCCTTGGCATCTGGGGCAGGTGCACCTTGTTCTTGATACATTTTGCTGGCCATTTCGTTCCAAAGAGTACTCAAAGCCGACGTCGACGCCTCCATTTCATCAACATTCTCACTCTTGATCGCCTCTTTCACTCGCCCGACTCCGGCTTCCAATTTGGACTTATCTTCTGCAGAGAGTTTATCCCCCATCTCGGAGATATTCTTTTCAGTTTGATAAACCATTTGATCGGCCTGGTTGCGAACATCCACTTCCTGTCGCTTCTTCTTGTCATCGGCAGCGTGACTCTTCGCATCCCCCCTCATCTTTTCAACCTCATCCTTCGAAAGCCCGGTGGAAGCCTCAATACGAATTCTTTGTTCCTTGTTAGTTGCTTTGTCTTTAGCAGAAACGTTCAGAATTCCGTTGGCATCAATGTCGAATGTGACTTCAACTTGTGGCACACCTCGAGGTGCAGGCGGAATGCCATCTAAAATGAATTTGCCCAGCGTGCGGTTATCCACCGCCATTTCGCGCTCACCTTGCAAGACGTGAATTTCAACCGATGTTTGGTTGTCACCCGCCGTCGAAAAAACTTCGGACTTTTGCGTTGGAATCGTCGTGTTAGATTCGATGAGTTTCGTGGTCACGCCACCGAGCGTTTCGATGCCGAGAGACAACGGCGTAACATCCAGCAGCAGAACATCTTTGACGTCGCCCGCCAGGACACCTCCCTGGATTGCTGCACCAATCGCGACAACTTCGTCCGGATTGACACCTTTGTGGGGCTCCTTGCCGAATAACTCCTGTACCAATTGCTGGACTTTTGGCATACGTGTGGAGCCGCCAACCAGCACTACCTCATCAATTTCGCTAGGTTGGATGCCCGCATCCTTTAGAGCGGCTTTGCAGGGTTCGAGGGTTCTGGCAAAAAGATCATCGCACAATTGTTCAAACTTTGCCCGACTAAGCGTCAGATTGAGGTGCTTGGGGCCGGAGTCGGTTGCAGTAATGAATGGCAAATTGATGTCCGTCTGAGACACGGTGGAAAGTTCACATTTTGTTTTCTCCGCAGCTTCTTTCAAACGCTGCAGAGCCATTGGATCCTTCGAAAGGTCGACTCCTTCCTGCTTCTTGAATTCAGTCACTATCCAGTTGATGATTCTCTGGTCAAAGTCGTCGCCGCCGAGATGTGTGTCACCGTTGGTCGATTTTACTTCAAATACACCATCACCAATTTCAAGAATCGAAATATCGAACGTCCCACCGCCCAAATCATAGACTGCAATCCTTTCTTCCGCTTTCTTATCAAGCCCGTACGCCAGGGAAGCGGCGGTTGGCTCATTGATAATGCGCTTGACCTCCAACCCGGCAATCTCGCCAGCTTCCTTGGTTGCCTGCCTCTGACTGTCATTGAAATAAGCGGGGACCGTAATAACTGCTGCGGCAACCTTCTGCCCCAAATAGTCCTCTGCCGTCTGCTTCATCTTTTGCAAAATCATCGCAGAGATTTCCTGCGGAGAATAATCCTTGTCAGTCATCTTTACTTTAGCAACATCGTTGGAACCCTTAACAACCTTGTACGGTACCTCCTTGATTTCACTGGCCACTTCACCGAATCGGCGGCCCATAAAACGTTTGACGGAAAAAATCGTATTTTCAGGATTGGTGATCGCTTGACGCTTCGCGACTTGCCCCACCAGGCGTTCACCATTTTTGGCAAAGGCAACGATAGACGGAGTCGTCCTGGCGCCTTCAGAGTTTGGAATCACAACCGGCTCGCCGCCTTCCATGACGGCCACGCAGGAATTGGTCGTGCCCAAATCGATGCCGATTATTTTGCTCATAACAAAACCTCCTTAAATCTCTTAAGATTGTCAATTCATGTTTGCATGTTTATTGAAGTCAGCGTTACAAAAAACTAATTTACACTCCTTTTGGGCAAACTCCATGCCAGCAAGAATGTTTCTTTGTTCTTTCCGCTCTATCTATTTATTTTTAAATGGTTTGCTTTGCCATGCCTTTCCATTTCATCTTAGCGGGTGGACTTGTTCTACCCGATTCATCTGTCATAATGTCAGGCAATGACCCATAAACAAAAAAGAGAGCATGCCCGGCACGCCCTCAAAATTGTGTGCTTCAATCGCCGTGATAATCCCTGTATTAGTCCTTCTGATCTGAGGTGGGTGACTTGGTGTCTTCGGCTTTCGTGTCAGACTTCGTCTTGTCGCCAGAGGGTGACTTGCTGCTAGCATCGGTGGTACCATTGGATTTGTGCTTGTAGTCGGTAATATAAAACCCGGATCCCTTAAAAATGAGGCCGTTGCCGGCGCTAATCAATCGTTTTACGGAGCCATTACACTTGGGACAAATGCTTATAGGATCTGCCGAAATGCGTTGAAACTCTTCAAAACGATGACCACACTCATTGCACGCATATTCATAGGTAGGCATTTCGCTTCATTCCTCTCAATTCTGCCACACAACTAGTCGACGATACCGTTTACTTTGGGATCTTAATTGCAATGAAATGGCTATTCGTGCCGCGTTTAACTTGAAATAACACAATTTGTCCCGTTTCAAAACTCGCTGCAATTCGTTCTAATTGAGCCGTGGTGGTCACGGACTTGCGGTCAACTTCAACAATAAGGTCACCTTCCCGCATACCCTTCTTCTCCGCCACGCTATTGGATGCAACACGAGCAATGAGTACACCTTCATCATTTTCGTAGCCATATCGTGCAGCCAACTCGCTGGTCAAATCTGATAGTTCGAGGCCAAGCTTACTCGTTGCCTCATCATCCTCGGGCGAGCCCGCCGGCGCCCCTTCTTTGGATGAGTTGCGTTTTTCCAGGGCAACTGTGACAGTTCGTTCTTCGCCGTCTCGAATAACCTTGAGGTCAATTTTGTTGCCAGGCTTGAACGAGGCAATTCTATTAGTCAATTCTTGCGAATCGTCTATTTTCTGACCTTCAACCTCAACAATGACGTCATACTTCTTCAAACCAGCATTGTCCGCCGGCGTATCCTTTACAACCTCGGTCACGACAGCCCCTTTGTTATCAGGAATTTTTAGAGCCTGACTCAGTTCTTCATCGGGAGTCGTGATATAAACGCCGAGGTAGCCCCGAACTACTTCTCCATGATTTATCAGATCTTCCATGACTTGCCTGGCAAGATTGATCGGGACGGCAAAGCCGATGCCGACATTGCCACCAGAATTGCCCGCATAAATGGCTGTATTGATACCAATGAGTTCGCCCCTGATGTTAACCAGCGCCCCGCCGCTGTTGCCGGGGTTGATCGCCGCATCGGTTTGAATGAAATCCTGATAGGTCAACTCGCCACTCAAACTGAGCGTTCGGCCTTTGGCGCTAATAATGCCCGAAGTCACCGTATGCTGCAATCGTAAATCGAAAGGGCTGCCGATTGCGAGCACCCACTCTCCCACTTCCAGGCCATCTGAGTTGCCGAGAGCGATAGCCGGCAGTTCCTGCGTCTCGATTTTCACTACCGCGATATCGGTGGCGGGGTCCGTTCCCACAATTTTCCCTTCATACGGCTTTCTATCGATTACGACGCTTATCTCATCAGCCTCCTTGACAACATGGTAGTTGGTCAGGATAAATCCGTCTGCAGAAACAATAACACCCGACCCGAGCCCCCGTTGTGTGTATTCCTGATCGCCATTGCCATCAGGTTGGCGAAAAAATTTTCGAAAAAAATCATCGTTATGAAAGAACTTGGAAAACGGGTCCTTCACTTTCACAACCTTCTCACTGGTAATCGAGACAACCGTAGGGATCACTCTCTTAGCGATATCCACAAAAGCACGACTCGTGGTTTCGAGTTGGCTGGGGACAGTAGCTTCGGTTTGTTTTGGTTGAGCTTCGCTAAAGACCTCCGATTCGTTGTCGGCAAAGCCCTTCTTAGTAAGACTAAAATTTGATGCCAGGATCAGACCGACGAGAATACCGATAAGAATTGAAAAAATAACAATTTTTGTCTTCTTGCTTTGGCTCATCTAAGACACCTCCGGGAATTCCTTTCTTGGGACACTCTACTTAATGTCATCAAACCTGGTCGCCGTCAATTAGTTCCAGGCTATCGCCTTATCTCTTTGCCTGCTCCCTTACCTTGATGGTGACGTACTGGTCGCCTTTGCTCTTGCCCCTTTTAAGACCGAGTCCTTTCAGTCGAAATCTCCGACCATCCCTCGTCCGTTCCGGCACTTTCAATTCGACTGTCTTGCCATGCACTGTCTTGACTCGTATTTTTGTCCCATGGTCAGCTTTCTTCCGGCTAAGTGGAATCTGGCAGTAAATGTTGAGTCCATTCATCTGAAAAAAACGATGTTTTGCCACTTTGATTGTCGCAATCAAATCCCCCTGCGTCCCGGGTTTACCCTGCCCGGCGAGGCGCAATTTTTTTCCGTCGTCGGTGGCAGCCGGTATTTGCAGCGAGAAACGCTTGTTACCTTTCTCTGGAACGAGAAAGTCTACTTTGCCCCCAAAAGCAGCCGTCTTGAATGGAATCTTCAGTGTTACATGAATATTGGACTTATCTCTAACGCTCGATGAACGGCTAAACCCGGGCTGGCCTTCGAAGATGTGACCGAAGACGTCAGATATCCCACCGAACCCAAAAAAACTGTCAAGATTGAAATCTGCTCGTCGTGAATTTCTGTGCTGACCCGCATTCGCAAACCCGCCAAAGAGATCGTTCAGATCAAATCCGGCAGGGCCGGCGGTGAACCCATTGCCATTCTGAGAGCCCGGAAAACCAAGCCGCCGCATTTGGTCGTATTTCTGCCGTTTTTGGGGATCCCCTAAGACCGTATACGCCTGAGAGATCTCTTTAAACCGTTGTTCCGCTTTCCTATCGCCGGGATGGGCGTCAGGATGGTTTTCTTTCGCAAGCTTTCTATAGGCTTTCTTGATTTCTTGGGGAGATGCCTTCTCTTCCACACCAAGAATTTTGTATAAATCGTTGTTTGCCATGTAAAGCGATAATTCAACTACGCCAAATAGTCAATTCTGTCTTATTATTTCCATTAGAGCAAATATGGTGCCATTTCGATAGACTTCTATATTACTCAAGTTATGACTTCTTACATTAGATCCGTTAAGAGTGGTTCTGTCAACTTGACAGATTAGATCATGCACGTCCAGGACACTGCCTGAGTCGTCAAGGTGTTAAAAGGACTGTGAGATTCCATGAATATTGGAATAGTGTAAGGTCACGAGATAAATCGAAATTGAAACAATCGTTACTTCGAGTGCTGAGGGAAGAAGGCAAATCATTTCAAAGCTTCAGACTCGCCTTAATTCTACGCAAGATGTCATCCCCCTGCCGCGGAAACAGAAGGAGGAAAGCGAGAGCCAGAAATGCCAAGCCAGGGACAATAGGGAGAACAAGCCCCACGAGACCGAGGAACAGTAAAACGGCAACCGTTTTACCCTCTTGGCGTCGGAACACAATGATTTGTTCGCTAAGAGTCTGGCGCGTCGTTTGATTCATGATTGGATAAGAATTTTATCATCGTGAGCCGGTTTCCACGTTTGGGGTCAGGCCGATAATCGATTTGATCCATTGACCTTCGAATAATGTACAAGCCAAAACCGCCTGTTTGACGCTCGTCCATAGCAGAAACTACATCGTATCGTTTGTTGGAAAAGCCTTCAAAGCCAGTGCCATAATCCTGAACGATTACCTTAAACATGTCGGCATTATATTCAATCCATACATCAATCCAGTTATCAGGGTTGGAACGATAGGCGTGTTCAATCACGTTAATGCAGGCTTCGTAGACTGCGATCTTCATTTTGCCAATTTCTTTCGGGCCGAATCCCGCGCGCTCAGCATATTTCGTTACAAAATCGCAAATTTCATAAAGTTTCTGGGTGGAGCTTTCAACACGCAGGTGATTTCGTTCACCACGCTCAATTGGGATAGGGAGCGGCTCTTCCATCGCTTTCGCGACAGTCTTCTGCTGGAGCGGCCCGGCGTTGGCCTCCCGTGACAACTTTGTTTCGAGTTTGTGGATGATCGGATCATCTGCAATATCCTCTAAGGCACCCGCTTCTGGCCGTGCCACCTCTTCCTCGCTGGTAGTTTCCTCCCTGGGGACGATCTCCTCTTTGGGGACGATCTCCTCTTTGGGGACGATCTCCTCTTTGGGGACGACTTCCTCTTTGGGGGGGACTTTGTCTTTGGGGGGGACTTTGTCTTTGAGCGCGACTTCCTCTTTAGGGGCAGCTACCTCCCGGGGGGAAACTACTTCTTTTGGAGCATCTTCTTCCTTGGGGGCAATCTCTTCTTTGGGGGCGACCTCCTCCTTCGGGGCCTCTTCCTTCTCCTCCCAGCCGAATTCCTTCAAGGCCTCATTCTCTTTCTCTGCTATCGAAAGATAATATGTGGTAGAAAAGGTTTCTATTTTCTTCTTTGTTTGCTTTGGCAAATTCACAATTTTGACGTCGCCACTGTTTCGGCGCGCACGGGAGGTGGACTCGACCAACAAAGCGACGAGTGAGGATGAGGGGTACTCAATATTCTCCAAGTCCACGATGAACCTGCAGATACCTCTTTCGAAACAGGCATCGAATGTGTCCTGCAAGACTTCGATAATGAACTTGGAATCCCTAATGTTACCTAGAGGAATTCTGACAACGTTGTTGAGGCCATCAATGGGTTCAAATGCGATCTTTTTTGATTCCATCTATTAGTTCGACTCTTAACCTGATGTCAGACAAAGCAAAAGGCGCGAAATGGCTCGAATCATAAACAGGTATACAGGCGCAACAATAGTACTTAGGTCGCCTCGAATTGCGCCAATCCACCCTCAAGACCAAAACAAGGAGTAGCGAACAGGCTTACTGTTTTTTTCGGCATGGAATCATGAAACTCAAACAGACGGGCTTGGCCTACGCGTAGTCCGAACCCTTGTTAACACAATCGCGTATGGCGCTGAATCGTTATTTCGGAATAACAAAGAACGCCCATCCGGTCAGAATGAGCGTCCATTGAAATTCTGTTTCTCGCGGCTCTCCCTATTGACTGCTGTACTTGTCACGATTGACGATGAGGTCAACTTCATACTCAGCGGCACGCTTCCATTGCCTGCTCTTCGTGGCGATATTAAAATAAGCAATTGCTTTCTTGAACTGGCCCAGTTGTTTAAGCGCCTTGCCGCCTTCATAAGCAGCAGGGGCAAAATTCTTTTTTAACTGCATGGCCTTATCTGCCTCAGCTAGCGCTTGCCGACTGCTGCCTTGTTTGTTGTAGGCCGCAGCTTTACGGTAATGCGGACGATGCTTATCTCGTCTCTTCAGATTTTCAATGGCGCCGTCTAGTGCTACCAACGCATCCTGCGTGCGGCCTAATTCAGTCAAAGCAACACCTAAGCTGAGGTAAGCAAGACCGTAGGTTGCATCCATTTGCGTGGCCTTAGTGAAATTTTGAGCCGCCTTGTTATAATTATTCTGAGTCAAGTAGATGCGTCCCAGTTCATAGTATGCTTTCTGAGCCCGGGGGTTATTCTGTATCGCTGTATCAAAGACCTTGATAGCTTGTTTGGGATTTCCCTGCGCTGCGTACAGTCTTCCTAATTCGACAGCGGCTTCGCTGTAGCCAGGGTTCTGTTCCAAACAACCAGAAAAAGCGCTTATAGCGGCTGGGAATTTTCGCTGACGTTTAAGGGCCAGCCCTTTGATGTAATAAGCCCTTTCGAAGTTCTTGTTAAGTGCAATTGCTTTGTCTGCACTTGCAACAGCATTGTCATATTGTCCAAGCTTGTAGGCATTCAATGCATCATTGAAGAGTTTCTTGACTTCATTGATCTTTTTCACCGCGTTCACATCGGCCTTTAGCTTGGTGTCAACATCCTTTATCTGGGCGACGATTGCTTCGCGTTCTTGTGATAGCTCATCATATTCTGCTTTGTCTGCAGCGTTCGCCAGCTTAGCATTTACCTCAGTCAGTTGTTTCTTTAGTTGCTGTCGCTTCGCTTGCAGATCCTGAGCAAAGACTGCCGTGCTGAGAAAGAGCATGATGGTGACTGCCGGCAATACCAGCTGCATCGATTTTGAAATCCTCATAACGTGCCTCCAAGTTATTGAGCTGTACATCTAAAGAATATGATAACGCGAAAACAATCTTGTCACGCTAATTGTAATATCTATTTGGAAAATTTGTTCCCTATCAAGAAAATCGAATGGTCCGAGGAACGGAGTGTAAATTGGGCAAACAACAAAAAATACCTATTCCAAAATACCGTCAAAGACAAAGTGCCGAAGGGGGGATTCGAACCCCCATGGGTTGCCCCACACGGCCCTCAACCGTGCGTGTCTACCAATTCCACCACTTCGGCTGAATCAAGCGTCTTATTGACCGGAATCAGCGGGGGTTGTAGCGGCTGGAATCGGTGCCGGTGCTAGTTGTCCCGTCCCTTGCGGTGCCAGAGGCAACCCCGAAGCAACTGTCTGCTTTTGTTGCTCATGCTGAACCAAACTTTGCGGTTGGCTGCTGCTACCCCGGTTCACAAACGAAATGAGAAGAGAAAGCCCTAGGAAGCCAACGGCTAAGGCAGTCGTAAGTCGGCTCAGGAACGTCGCGGCACCACGACCTCCAAAGACCGCGCCCATGTCGCCGCCCCCGCCCCCAAAGGCCCCGGCCAGACCGCCACCCTTGCTGGACTGCAGCAAGATAACGATCGTCAACGAAACGCAAACTACCAGATAGATAAAAATCAAAAATCCGTACATGTGTCGCTTCTTTTCGGTTAGTTCGTAATTTTTTCTGCTGCTTTTACAATGGCTGTAAAACTTTCGGGGTCCAGACTGGCCCCGCCCACGAGAGCGCCATCGATATTCTCCTGACTAAGCAATTCGTCTGCATTCGCAGGCTTCACACTGCCGCCATATTGAATTTGGATTTGGCTTGCTGTCGTCTCGTCAAATTGCTTTGCAAGGAGGTGGCGCACGAAACCGTGCATTTCTTCAGCCTGGGTCGGTGATGCTGTGACGCCAGTACCAATGGCCCAAACCGGCTCATAGGCGATAACGAGGTCGCGAGAACCAGCAGGCGTAAGTCCGTCAAGACCTAACTGGATTTGTTTTTTTACAACGGTCTGCATCTCGCCATTATTCCGCTCTGCCAACGTCTCTCCGACACAAAAGATCACTTTAAGCCCTGCCGACATCGCCTTCTTAACTTTCTTGTTCAGCTGGTCATCGGACTCGCCAAAAACATGTCGCCGTTCTGAATGGCCAACTATAACATAATCGCAGCCTGCGTCTCTTAACATTGGAGCCGAGATTTCTCCGGTAAAGGCCCCCTCATCTTCCCAATAGAGGTTCTGAGCACCAATCTTAATGTTGCTCTCTCGCAAGATTGCATGAATCGGCACAAGACCGGTGGCTGGCGGACAAATGACGACATCAACGGTACTCACGTTAATGAGCTTTACCCGCAGAGCCTTCGCAGCATGTACGCCTTCGGACGGCGTCTTGTGCATCTTCCAGTTGCCGCCAATAATAAGTCGTCTTTCGGTCATACTTTGAGGTGGCTATAAACTCTTTGCGATGTGCTGAACCAGATCGATCACCCGGTTTGAAAAGCCCCACTCGTTATCGTACCATGATAACACTTTGGCAAAATTCCCATCCATCACGTTAGTAGAAAGTCCATCTACAATGGATGAATGTGGGTTACCATTGAAATCCTTCGAAACCAGCGGCTCATCGCTGAAAGCCAAAACTCCTTTGAGTTCACCGGCGGCCGCATTTCTTAGTGCTGTGTTCAATTCTTCGGTCGATGTTGTTTTCTCAAGCTGAAAAACAACGTCGACAAGAGACACATTTGGTGTGGGGACTCGAATGGCCATGCCATCCATGCGACCTTTTAGCTCAGGCACGACCTCTGCGACGGCCTTCGCTGCACCTGTTGTTGTCGGAATCATCGAAACGGCTGCGGCCCGTGCGCGCCGCAAATCCTTATGTGGTAGATCAAGGATTCTCTGATCGTTGGTGTAGGAATGGATCGTTGTCATCAACGCTTTGACAATGCCAAAATGGTCCAACACAACTTTGGCCACCGGCGTCAGACAATTCGTCGTGCAGGACGCGTTCGAAATAATGTGGTGCGTCTCGGCATTGTACTTCTTATGATTGACCCCATAGACGACAGTCATATCCGGATTCTTCGCGGGAGCGCTGATAACCACTTTCTTGGCGCCGGCGTCAATATGTTTGCTGGCATTCTCACGCGCCGTAAACAAGCCGGTTGACTCGATGGCAATATCAACATCCAAATCCTTCCAGGGCAACTCGGCAGGATTCCTAACAGCAAGCACCTGAATTGATTTTCCGCCAACAACCAACTCGTCGCCGTCAGCCCGAACGTCCCCCTCGAATACACCGAAATTTGAATCGTATTTCAACAAATGGGCAAGTGTTTTGGAATCGGTCAGGTCGTTGACGGCAACAAACTCAATATCATCCTTGCCGTACTTTTGAGCGGCACGAAAAATATTGCGGCCAATTCTACCAAATCCATTGATCCCGACTCTAACCGCCATTGCAGTTTCTCCTCATTTGTGTCCGAAAACTAAACCTTTTCATTGACCCCCGGCTCACCAAATCACGCGCAACAAAAAAATGCCCCCAAGGAACGTGGAAGGCAATTTGAGGCGCGAATCACACAACCAAAACGAAATGAAAATAACAAATGTTTGCCGAAATGTCAAGAGGAAACTGGCGAAACTGGTCGTTCTTCCAACTCTGTTCTGGCTCCGGCCAGCGCCAGGACTTGTGAAGCGCCACCCCCTTTCAATGCTGCCGCGCAGGCTTCCATGGTCGCTCCGGTCGTGGTGACGTCGTCAACCAACAGCAGCGCCTTACCACGAACATTGGTGTCCTCGGACATGGAAAAAGCGAACTGAACATTTTTCTTGCGTTCATGTGCGGTCAGTTTGGATTGCGCCCGGGTATACCGTGTCCGCTTCAAAGCCTGAAATTCCGCCGCAATGCCAGTCTGTTGCGAAACTGCCGATGCAATCAATGCACTCTGATTAAACCCACGCTCGCGTAGACGGGTCGCATGTAAGGGGACAGGAACGATCAGATCTATCTTGCCAATTTCCGGCAACTGGCGTAAGAGGGAAGCCAAATCTTGCCCGATGCGCTTAGCCAATACCATCTTTCGCCGAAATTTCATTTCGTGGATAATCTCTTGGACGCCGCCCTCGTAGGACCAAAGGGCAATCAACTTCGAGCAAGCCGTACCTGCGGGCAGCACGACTACCGAACTGCCTGGCTTCGGCAGGTGTTGCCAGCAGGTCTCGCAAACCAGCGAAACACCATCCACCAGATCCTTGTCGCAAAGCATACAGCTTTGGGGAAAAACAAAATCAACGAAATCCTTTGCGGCACTTATGAGGCGACTCGAAATGAGTCGCAAAAATGGTTCTATAGGTAGGCTGTCTGCCATCACGTTCCCACGACCACAAGTACTGGATGGAATCAATCGCGCACGAGAGCGAAACAATCTCAAAAATAGAAGGAATTTGGGGAAAGGCAAGCAACAAATGTTAGCGCACTCCAAAATTCAAGGGCAGAACAAAGGACAATTGAGGTTCGATACGACGCTGCGTCTCCAACATGCCGGTGTTCGGATCAATCGCAAATGTCCAAATGTAATCAGTGAAAAGATAAAGGTAAGCGTTAATCTGATACCCAATGCCGGCCCTTAGGATGGAACGGTTGTTTAAAGTGAAGGTGTCAGCGAAGTCATCGATGGCAGATTTGTCATAGAGGGCTCTGGCACGAAAAGGCCCCACAGTGGGTGAAAGTAGTGCCGCTAGATGCAGTCGACCGCTGTTGGGCTGACCATCTATGCGCTCAAAAGTGCCCAATAGTTTAACGGTTTTGAAAATGTCACCAAAGAGTTCGCCGTAAATACCCTGTTCATGTGTAGTCCGCTGCAAAAGCAGATCTGTCTTCCGCAAAGGTCCACTTGCAGCCATTTGGAACCGCTGCACTTCATAAAAAGGGTCGAAATATGATGGCAGGAACTGACTTCCGAGAAAACGGCGCTCAACCTTAGCCTGTATGGTCAGCAGACCGCTCAGCTTCCAGAGGCCGAGTTGTAGTCCGACGGCTTTGCCAGCGCCATAGTTCAGAATCTTCGCGTAGTCCGCATATATCGCACTAAAAAAAGGCCCGAGCCGCAACAACGGCAGTTCAACGTCGAGTCCCGCAATGGTGACGTCATCGTCGGTTGAATTGATCCCGTCAGGGTCGGCGTCTCCAACAACCGTGGCGCCAAAACTCAGTGCTTTCAAGATGCCGGCTGACGCAACTTCTTTAAGCGGCCTGGCGTAGGCGCGGCCACCGACAATTTCAACCTGATCATAGTTGCTGACGACCGTCTCTACCCCCCAGTGGTTGAAATTGAGGTTGAATTCGGACCCTATCTTGCGTTCATCATATTGGGCTTCGTTGGTGTAGTAGTTCATGATAAAGCCGTGTCCCAAACGTGCACCGTCCAGGGTTCCGACGCGTGCATAAACTGGCGTGCGGTGTTTTTGACCGTAGCGCAGATAGCGAATGGTACGAAACAAATCGTAGGTAGTATTCCAATCCTGATCACGCAGTTCCCCGCTCTCAGTGTTGAAACGCAGTGGAACATCCAGCCCGACGCCGAATTGCCCCAAAACTATCTCGGTTCGAAGATTGAACACAAAGAAAGACTCGCCGTCGATGAACGACAAGCCAATGCCTCCCATCGCGATGCCGTCCTTACGAATCTGGACGCGATTCTGCCAGCCCCACTGCGAATAAAGATCCATTGGCAGGAAAAACAGGAAGGCGAGAAACAAGGGAGCAAGGCGGTAGGCGTAAATCCGTTTACGCAATATGCAGTTTCCTTAGAAGATAATGGTAACCAAAGCGCAGCCAAATTAGAGAAAGAGGCAATGAGAGTCAAGTTGCAAGATTGTAACGAACTCAAAGAGGAAGTTAAGAATCAGGTGACGACTCTCCACCTGACAGACGGTAAGCTGCATGGCAGTTGGGGGGGGAGAAACACTTCATCGGGCACAAAGCGTCGAATAACGCTGATCTGCGGTCAAAATATCTTGGTATCTGTCGCGTTCGCCATCGCCTCTTCTCTGGATATGATGTCATGGTCGACCTGATACTTTAACGCCTGATCCATAGTCTGCATCCCATAAGAAGCGCCTGTTTGGATGGCGGAATGAAGCTGATGCGACTTTTCCTCACGAATGAGATTGCGAACCGCCGAGGTGGCGATAAGAATTTCGTGAACGGCGACTCGGCCGCCGCCATCTTTTGTTGGCAGGAGTCTTTGTGCAACAATGCCTTGAACGGCATTTGCAAACATGGCACGGATTTGTCTTTGCTGTTCGGGCGGGAAAACATCAACAACTCGGTTTACGGTTTCCGCCGCGCTCATCGTGTGCAACGTGGCGAAAACCAGGTGTCCGGTTTCTGCGGCCGTTAGTGCCAGTGAAATCGTCTCCAAATCGCGCATCTCACCCACCAGAATAACATCCGGGTCTTCGCGCAGGCCGCTCCTCAGCGCATTGCTGAAGGAATGGGTATGTTCGCCAAGTTCCCGCTGATTGATGAGACAATTTTTGCTTTTGTGCACATACTCAATGGGATCTTCGATGGTTAGGATGTGCTCTCGTCGATGCGCGTTGATGAAGTCCAACATGGCAGCCAGTGTGGTGGACTTACCCGAACCCGTGGGACCGGTAACTAGTACAATTCCTTTTCTTTCTTTGCAAAGCTGACCAATGCCACGCGGCACGTGCAATTCCTCCAAGGTCCGCACGCGTTCGGGGATCGTGCGGAAAGCGGCCGCCTCACCTCGAAGTTGAAAGAACAGGTTCGTCCTGAAGCGGGCAACGCCGGGGACAGCGTAAGCAAAATCCAGTTCCTGCTCCTCCTGCAATCTCTTTTTTTGCTTCTCGGTCAGAAGCGTACCAAAAAGCGACCGCATATTTTCGCCAGTCAGGATGCTGCTCTCCAGTCGCCGCAGTCTGCCATGAATCCGCAAGATAGGCGGACTTCCGGCGCTCAGATGAATGTCTGAAGCGTCTTGCTGAAAGGCAAAGTTCAGGAGTTTGTCGAGGTCGTCTTTCGTCATTTTTCTTTCCGTTGCTGTGAATTGATCCGACTAGAAGGTTCCTACAATACGTGGCGTGATGAAAATGAGAAGGTCTGTCTGACGCTTCGTCTTGTCCCGATTGCGAAACAGATTGCCAAGCAGCGGGATGTCGCCCAGAAGCCACACTTTGCTTTCCGTGTCAACTGTGTTTTCACGAATCAAACCTCCGATGACCATGGTCTCGTTATTTTTCAGGGTAACCACAGTCTCGACCGTGCGCAGCGAGGTGATTGGAGCACTGTTGCCGGCCGCTACCACTTGCCCAATCACCTCTTCCACGACCGGATTTACGAACAAAGAGACGGTTTGATCGGCTCCAACATGCGGGGTCACCTTGAGGGAGATATTGACATCGCGATACTCAAACGAGACCACGTCACCTTGCCCTCCGACGCCACGGTTTATTTGCGGAATGGGAAAAGTGGTTCCAACGCTGATCACGGCCTCCTCATTATCCGTTGCAATGATGCGTGGATTTGACACAAGCTTCGAATTGGTTTTGGTACTCAAAAAATTCAAAACTGCGGCATACTTCTGGATGCTCAAGGTGCCATAACTAACGTCGCCGCCATCCAGAGGAATGTCTGCCGCAATTTGATTCGGCGTACCTGAGGGCAAAATAATTTCCTTGAAAATCTCACCTGTTATGCTCTTGTCCCAGTCGATTCCGAGCTTCAAATCGTGTTCAGGAGAGACTTCAACCAGCTTGGCTTCGATCATGATCTGTGGCGTCCGGCTGTCCAGTGCCTCAATGAGGGCGCTGACACGCCTTAAGTTTTCCTCGGAATCGGTTACCACAAGAATGCTACTGCGGGCCATTTTGGCAGCTTCGCCGGCGGCGGCTTCCTGGTCCTTTTCGGGGTTCACGCCATGGAAATTATGATAGAAGACTTGGATCTTTGCTTGCGCTGAAACGATTTGGTTCACCGCCTCCTTGATATTACTAGCGTCGATGTACTTGAGCCGATAGACCTGCGTCTGTCGCTCGGCAGCATCGAATCTGTTGCGCGGTTTTACCAGGATAACATCGCCGGCAACAGTATAATCAAATCCGTTTGCCTTGACCACCATGTCCAGTGCTTCCTTGATGGTCACACCGGCCAGGCTCACCGTCACTTTGCCAACAACGTCGTTGCTGGCGACGATGTTCAGGCCACTCTGTCGGGCCATCAGCCGCAGGACATTTGAAAGCTCAGCCTGGTTGACATCTACTGAAATGGGGCTCGCGTTGTGAAGAGCGGTCACCTTTTGATTGTCGTTTTCTTGCCCACTGAGGCCAGATGCGACAGGAGCTGACAAAGAAAAACCCTGCGAACTTGCCAAAGTCACGCCTGGTGAAATGCTCTCGGTCTCCTCATCCGGCAGGTTTGGGCTGCCGGCGGCAGAAGGGCGAATATCAACAAAGAGCAGTCCATCTGCGGCCTCCTGAATCTCAAAACCAAACGGGTCGCGCAGAAAAATGTCGACTCTGGCAACCGGAGGCAGCTCGCGCCACTGCTCTACAAAGATACGACGAATAAGACCACGACTGAATTCCTGCTCATCGCGGGTGACATGCACGTTGACGCCCGACAAATAAATGGATAGCCGTAACCCTTGAGTATGCGCCCGCGCAACGTGCTTGACCTTCGCATTGCAATTTATGAGAACGCGATAAAAGCCATCCTGAGCCACGACTTCAACATCCCGCAACTCTTTCGGCCGCGCAGACAAAGCAGAGGAGATAGCAAAGAGAAACAGGAACGCGATCCAAGTAGAACTGAATCCAATTCGTCTATTTTTCATTTTTTTCCAACATCAAAGTGATAATCTTGTTAGCTTTTCTGCAGACTACTTTGTTTTCTTGAATGTCCAGCACCTTCAAGTCACCACTTTCCTCTCCTTCCGCAAGAATATCAGAACCGATGAGAACGTGAGCTTCGTCCCCCTGCCAAATAATGCCGCGCAGCGTAAAGTCTTTCGCCTGCGCAGAATATCTTTGCGACAGGCGATAGGATTCTGCAAAAGGATCTCGGCCCAATGAGAAATCGGAAGAGGCAATCGGGCGTGGCGCGTCAGATGGTGTCTTTTGGCTCAGGCGCAATGACTTCGCAATGTTTGTCGCAGTTGACGCTACCATCGTCGTCGCCTTAGATGACAAATCAGAATCCGCAGACTTGCCGCACATGAAGTGATTGAGGACGAAAAACAGTAACAAGCTAGCCGTTGCGCCTGTGAGTATTTTTTCTCTTCGTTTCATAGGCACAATTGGTAGTCTTCACTTGCCGTAACGCTCTTAGGATTTTGTGCCATCATCGTTCCGCAGAAAAAGTATCGCATCCATCAAGATCTCCAGTTGGGGTGAGATGCTCTCATCATAGGCAAGGCTAATTTCTCCCAGTGAAACAGCAAATGGCAGATTGTCCAGGTTCTCGAGGAATCTCCCAAAGCTCTTATAACGGCCGCGCAATTTGATGTGCAGAGTCAACTTCATCGTGGGAGCAGTGGTGGCCGATGCGTTCCCTGGGGTTACCAGTGAAGCATAGTCCGGGATGATTTTGTCGAAACCGAGGCCATACTTCTTCCCTTCCTGGACTATCCTCTTGACGGCTTGAGATAAGCCTGGCTTCGTGACCAGCCTGGCCGATGCGACTGTCAACTGCTTTTGCAAGAGAGATATCTTTTCGTCAAGCTGGGCGACTTGCTGACTGGTGGTCCGAAAACTCTGGATGTTGGCCAACACACCGTCTGTCCTTTGCCTGAGGCTCGCAAGTTTGGCATTCTGGGGATGGAAAAGTAGGAAGAACCACCCGACAACCACGCAGAGCAGTAGAATAGTGGCAATCAAAAGGGTGCGCAGTGATTCACTCATCTGGGCTCCGGCACGGTTTCACACTTAATTGCAAACTGAAGGCTGCCGTCTTGCAGAACTTTTTGCTGGTCAAGTGATATACTCCTGAAATAACCGGTAGCCTCAAGCTGGAGCAGAAAGTTGGCCACGTTCAACCCTTCCAGAGAGTGGTCCTCAAAAGCGACTCCGTCCAGAACAAGAAACTCGCTCTCGGCCGGTTGGTCGGTGCCGTTTTCTTCGTTTCCGATGCGGCGCACAACTCGCAAGGATGTCAAGGTCAGATTTCGTGGCATGTAGTGGCTGATCACCTTTAGGTGGGTAGCAGCAGCCAGATTAATCTCGACTGCGCTATCATATTGTGCCATCAAATTCTGCATTTGCCGGTAGGTTGTCTGCGCTGTCTGAAAATTTTTCCTAATCGGCTCGGACGCCTGATATTCGGCATTCAGTTCTTTGAACTCGTGTCTCAGATGACTCACTTCCCGAGTGACGTCCTGAGACAGAAACACCATTGCGGACACCGCGAGGATAAAAGCATACTTGTACATTCTTTTCGCATATCGCAGAACGTGCGATCCTCGCAATGCGGGCGGCAGCATGTTCAGATTTTTGCTGCGATCCAGGGCCAATCCCGTTGCAACCGCAAGACGTGGCCCGATGTTGTAAAGCGCTTCCTTCCCACTCATTTTACCAAGGCTAATCGTGTCAAATGGGTTGAGAGGCTGCACCTCCAGGTTGAGTTCACGTTGCATAAAATCTGTCAGGTTTGGCATCAAGGAACCGCCGCCCGTCAGATAAACCTTTTGCACCGCATCAACCTTGAACTTTTCCTTCGCAAAATCCAGCGTTCGTTGAATGTCGCTAACCAGCCGTTCTAACACAGGGACCATCAACACAGAAAGGTCCTGCAGAGGCACGCCACCTGAAGTCTCTTCAAACTCTGCCACCTGTGGAATGCCGTGCCGGCGCTTCAGGGCTTCAGCTCTCTTAGGGCTGAGACGAATCTCATGGCCGTTCACAAAAAGCGGGCTCATCAGGCTTTCAGTCACGTCAAATCCTGCGGTCGAAATCTCGCGTGCAAACTGCAGTTGACCCTTGTTTACGACAATGATATGGCTCGAATTGGCGCCGATATCCACCACTGCCTGACACCCTTCGGAATGCTTTTTGACACAGTGTTGAAAGACGTTCCAGAGCGCATGAGGAATCGTTGCGATTTTCTCCGGGTGAATGCGAGCCTGGTTAAGCATCTGCAGGTGGTTGTCCACCACTGATGTTTGTGCCGCGACAACGAACAATTCCAGGCCCTGGCCCTGTTTACGATCGCTGAGATCGACAAACTCGAACCTGGTGGACTCCACTGGAAATGGCAGGTCTTTACGGCACGCCCAGGGCACGGCTTTCGCTAATTCCTTCTTTGCCATTCTGGGCACGTGGACATTCTTGAAAACAACTTCCATTCCGGAAATTGCAGTCTCAATCAGCGTGTTCCTGAAGCCCTTGCTTCCGAATTTCTCGCGAATAACCGTGACGATATTATCTTGCTGGCGGTCCTTCTCCGCTTCAGTCTGGCCCTCGCCATATCCGACATTGCCGCAGCCGACAAGCCGCACGCTGCGGGCCGTACGTGACAGGTGCACGTACTTGACAGACCCGGACCCAATGTCGAGGCCAAGCGCGCGGGCATTTTCCAGGAGGGATGTAAAGGAAAATTCAAATTGGCTCCTCTGCTTAATCTGCGACCGCAAATGTGAACGGTTCTGGTGCCGACCCGGCTTCAACTTTTTCTTCCGAGGCAGCGGGCCTGCTTCGCCAGGCTGGCGGCCGCCCGCGCCAAGCGAGAGACTCAGTGGATGCTTTTCATCGCGCCAATCGTGATCGGCCGTTTCAGTCACGCCGGGCTTCGACGCAAGATCTGCAGCGATTGGCTCTTCCGCAGTTACGGAAGCCATCGGGAGGTCGACAACTTGAATGGGCATTTCTGGTGCAGACGTGCTATCGGATTCAGAGAACCCTGTCGCGCCGTGCGCGGGCTCTGGCTCTACCCTGCCTGACCCACTGGCGTCCATTCCCAGGGTGGTGGTGTCTTGTGAAATGTTGTCGCGATGACGTTCCGTCTCCGTAGCGGAATGAAGATCTACATCTGTATCAGACAAAGATTCCGAACGAGAGGCTTCCGGTGAAAGACGGTCGTCAAAAATGAAGGTGCGTTTAGGATCAAGATCGGGACACAGCTCTCGCGATTCGCTGATCTCCGATTTTAGTATCGAATTGGGATCAGGCGATGGTTGCGCAGGCTCCAACTTAGGACCGCGGCCATGTGTCAAGCTATCACTCTCCTTGTTGACTCCAGAGGCGGCGGGCAGGTCTGAAGGGGATTGCCCCATGATTCTCTTCTTTTTCAATAAGAACGCTAAATCTACTCTTTCGGACATTTGCTACCGAAAACCCAAGGTGTGTTCTGTCGATCGGGTCCTTGAAGGAATCAGAAAAAACACGAAAGATAGGTCGCTTGCGGTGATCGAAACGTGTGCTCGCTGTCGCCAATGACCTGCTAGCCGTATCCCTGGCGCTATCCTACGTTATCGGCAATAATTCGGCGGGATTAAGTGAAATGTTGCGGTGGGATATTTTTTCCAAATAGTCAATTATTTCGAATTCCACGGGCAGACGGACGCCAAGGTGGGCCAACTCACTTGTGCGTCGAAAAATATCAACCGGTGGCCCATCCAACACAATTCTGCCATTATGCACAACCAGCAACCGATCACCGGAGAGTGCTTCGAGGGGATATTGTGTCACAAGCAAAGATGTGATCGGTTCATGGGAAATCGATCCGCTGTGTATTTCGTCGATCAGGGTCATAACGGACCGGCGTAGATGCGGGTCCAGCAAGGAAGTCGGTTCGTCAAGAACCAGAATGGGCGGCGACATCGCTACCACGGCAGCGATTGCAAGACGCTGCATTTCGCCTCCGGAAAGCAGATGGGGAGGGTGACTTTTGAGCGCCGCCAGGTCAAATTTCTGCAGCATTTGAGTCACTATTTGGTGCATCGCTTCTCGCGCGATACAGAGGTTTTCAAGACCAAAAGCAATTTCGTCTTCGACAGTGGTGTTCACAATCTGGTTCTCGGGATTCTGAAAGACCATGCCTACCAGTCGCCGTATTTCCGGCAGATTTTTGGCGTCACTAGTGGGCAATCCGTTGATCTTGACTTCACCCTGCGTCGGCTGCGACAACCCGTTCAGGCAGCGCAGCAATGTCGTTTTGCCAGAACCGTTAGGGCCCATCAAGACGACGCGTTCTCCGCTTTGAATTTCCAGATCGATACCTTTCAGAATTTTGTGCGGCCCGGTCGGAGTAGCGTATTCTACATGAAGGTTTGACAGGAGAATCATAGTGATCAAGGTACGGCGACAGACGTGTTTTAGCAACCAAAGAATGGAAGAAGGCGGAAGTTAGCAGCCAAAAAGCTGCACAATGAGCTGCCGCTGTCTCGGTCGGTTGTCGAAATCGATAAGGACAATTTGTTGCCAGGTGCCGAGGAGTAAGGTGCTATTCTGGAAGGGAGCAGAAAAAGAAGGGCCTAACAAAGCAGCTCGCACATGCGCGTAGCCATTACCGTCTCCCCAGGTTGCATCATGATGATAGACCACCCCGGTGGGAGCAAATTTCTCGAACGCTGCAGGTAGATCTTGAAGCAGACCTGGTTCATATTCAATGGATGTTATTCCTGCAGTCGAGCCCGCTACAAAAACGGTAAGCTGTCCTTCAGAGAGGGCTGCTCGATTCAGGATTTGTTGAAGCTGCTCCGTTATGTCGAGGATATCGGTGTGGCCTTTGGTCGAGATATTGAAAGAGTCAGTATGGAGGTTCATGGCCGGTGCCGTTTTGGCGCAAGACAAAAAAATCGAAATTGCGGGCAAGGCGGATTGCTTCTGAGGAAATCAGCCCTAGTAGTCGTTCCCACGCTAAACCGCCTTCGGGATCAGTTGAGCTTTTTGAGCTGCTCCAGGATGGTTCTAACCTTTTGCGCTCTCTCGTCGTCTTTTGGCACTAGGTCAAGAAACGCTGCATATTGCGTCAAAGCTTCGTTGATGCGTTTTCTTCGGTGGAGAAGGATTGCGAGATTGAAGTGGCTGGCGGGATGATCAGGATTTAGTTCTAATTCTTGCTTGTAAGCACCTATTGCGTCATCGGTTTTACCTTGCTCCGTATAGATTTGCGCCATTTGGTAGTAAACCAGTTTACGCCCCGGATCGAGCTTGAGAACGCTGCGATACTCAGCTAATGCCGTAGCTGCGTCACCCTGTAAGTAATGGACTTGCGCAATATTGAGATACCCTTCCGGGCGGGTTGAATCAATTTCGGTCACTTTCTGAAACGCAAGGAGTGCATCGTCATATGACTCCGTGTCAATGTAGGTAAATCCCATGTTCATATACGCATCTATATATTTTTCGTCGATTTGAGCTGCGCGCCTGAAGAATCGAATCGCCGTTTCATACTCCTTCTCAGTACGGTAGATTTTTCCCAGCTCATTGTACGCGGCCTGATTGTTCTTGTTAATCCGTGTCGCTTCTTCGAACTCTTTTTTCGCTTCGGCAAACTTGCTGTCGTCGCGATAGAGGATGCCGAGGGCAAGATGGGCCTTGTCCATCGTCGAGTCAGATTCTATCGCCTTCTTAAGATAAGAAAACGCCTCGTCTCGGCGTCCAAGCTTCTCCACCACGTAAGCCATGTTGTAGTTCGCTTCGGCGAAATCATCCCGCAGTTTGATGGCGTCTTCTACATTTTGAAATGCAAGGTCATACTTCTCCAGCCCGATGTTGGATAACCCAATGTTAAATTGAATATCGGCTTGGTCATAACCAGGTTTTTCCGTGATCGGTTCAAGCTGATCCGCTTGATTCAACATCTTGATGGCTTCGTCGAATTGCTTGGTTCTGTTGTAGGTCAGACCTAAGGCATAGTAGGCTTCAGCAAACTTTGGGTTAAATGCGATCGCCTGCCGCAGGAGGTAGATCGCCTGAATATACTCGCCTTTCTTGTATAGATCGGTACCTTGCACGTAAAGGCCGATCGTGCGCTGTTCAAAAGTACGGACTGGACCCTGGGCGGCACAGGCCGCAAAAAGGACACCTACGATCACATACAGAAGAGACCTGACCGGATTGATGTTCCTGAATACATGTCGTCCTATCATAATTCTTTTCCCTTTGAACACTTCCTTTTTCAACGTGCCGGGTTACCTCACCTTTGTTAAATACCACCCCAAGACACAACGTTATTCCCATTAGACATGGAGCGTCTGCAACTTTACTGTTTCCGTCTATCCTCCATGAACTGGAGGGCTGCCGGCAGGAAAACGACGGCCGTCAAGAAGGTCAGGCTAATCCCGATAAGAGCGAGGTCGCCAATTGAATTGAGTCCTGGATGTCTGGCCGCAATGAGGCCTGAGTAGCCAACGATCGTTGTTAGGGTCGTCATGGTGATCGCGAGGCCAGTGTTTTTCAGAACATGTATTAACGACCCATCACCTTCTTCAGCATACCGATGAAAAATGTGCACACCATTGTCAACCCCAATTCCCATTACGCTCGGTATGACAACAATATTAAATAGATTCCACTTCAAATCAAAGAGGTACATCGCCCCGATCATCAGAATAACTCCAATCATCAGTGGACTTAGAACCAACAACGTTGCTTTCAAATTTCGAAAATCGGCTAAGACTATCAGGAATACGACAAAAATGGTGAGGAGGACAGCCTGTTTGCCTTCTCTGAGCATAATCACAAGCATTTCCGCCAGGACAATATTGGAACTTGCCGCATAATAGGTCTTTCCGGACGGCGTCTTGATCTCATGGACATCTTCACGAAACGCGATAGCATTCTTGCCATCTCGCAATGCAACGCTCGGATAGATGAATACGAAATTGCCAATCTCGCCTTTCTTAGTCATGAACGCGCGCTTAAGTTTTTCAGGAACATCCTGCATCGAGAATGTATCTTTGACGTCAAGGTATTGCTTCAACCTGTCCAGGCGCTTTTTGTCAGCACCTTTAACCACGCCATCTGCTTCCCTTTCAACCAATTGTCGTATGTCCTTGATTCTGGCAAGCTTTTCCGGTTGTTTGTCGGGGACGAGAGAATATATAGACCTTACCGTCTTGATGGTCGGAGACAAGGTATCTCTGCGGATGATGCGTTTGACAGTCGCAACGATTTCCTCGATCTCTTGCCTGGAATCAGCAAGGATGACGGCCGGCGATTCGGACAAAGTAAAAACGCCTTTGGTCTTTTCGCTGACGATTTGCCGCTCTTCTGTGATAGCGCGCAAGTTTGTAAAATCATACTCGAATTTGACTTTGAAGAGGGCCCAGACTGATACCAGTGTCAAGATGCTCGACACTATCAAAATTGGTCGGGAAAATGGAAATTTTCTCTGTTGAAAATTCGGACCATTAAGGGTGGCAGGTTGGATCTTCAACAACCCTAACCTGTCGAAGAGGGTGATGAAGGCGGGCAAAACAAAAACCATTGCGATCAACGCAAACATGATGCCCACGCCCGAAATAAAACCTAGCTCGGAAAACCCCTTAAAATCCATTACCGTTAGTGAAAAGAAAGCCGCAGCCGTTGTAATGGCAGTTGTAACCAGTGCTTTACCCGTATAACAGAACAACTTGGCAATTGAATCCTCAAAACCCAAACCGGCGCGGCGGCTCTCAACGTAGCGAGCAAAGGCGTGAATACCGTAATCAATCCCCAAACCAAACAGAATGACAAATAGAAAACCGGTTATGGTATTAAGCGTGCCGATAAAAAGGTAGGCGACGCCGAAAGTCCAGCTGAGCGAAAAGATGAGGGTTAAGGTTATCAGAAGAGCGCCGAGGATTTTCCGAAAATAGACAATAATCAAAAGAAAAATACCACCGAATCCATAGTATGCCGTTCCCAGGATGTCCTTCTTGACGACCTGAAACTCATCCAGGCGGTTCTTGAAGCTGCCACCATAAAGCACCTTCATATCGTCGCTATATGTCTGCGGTGCGGCAGCGTTCACCCGGGTTCTGACGTCAGCTAGCATTTTCTGGATGTAGCTGATGCTGGTGCTCGTGCCTGTTGGGTAAACTTTGATCACGAGCACTGTGCTATCTGCGTTCGTGTAGTATTCGCGAAGCTCCTGATCCTTGTATTTCTCTTCAAACGTCGATAGCCCATCATCTTCTGTGTCATCACTTTCATCCTCAAAAAGATCATCGACAAAGAGAGGATTTAGCTTCTGCTTCTCAGCATCTATCTTGTTCCTAATTGAGACCTGAAGGGAGTCGAGTTCATCGACGCTCAAATACAAGAGCGAGTTCTTGTTGTAGAATTCGATATCATTTTTGTATTCAACATACTTGACAAAGGGACTCGATTGCAGCCTTCCCGCGATTTCATCTGCCAGCTTCTTGGCCGCCCCAAAACGTTTCGACTCCAGAATAATCCGCAGATGTCCTACCGCACCGATCTCTTGTTTAATTTTGTGCAACGCTTTGACGCTCTCGAAAGTATCGGGCAACAACTCAGCAAGGTCGCTTTCGAGCCTCAGCTTCGAAGCATAGTACCCACCGGCAATGCTGGCCAGAATCGCCAGGAGCAAAATCGGAATATAATACCGATGCAGGAAACTAATTTTCTCTAAACAAACAGATAGAAACTGGTACATACTAGGCCCTTATTGTCCCTCGTTTTCTTCTAACGTTAACATTTTTCTGAGCAGTAATGGCACCTAAGGAACCTATCCGCCTAGCTAATGACTTATGCTACAAGAAATTGTCAATGGTCTCACCCTGGAAAAACCCACTATAACATCAATTACCAATCTATCGCTCCAAATAATCCCCAAGCCCGATTTCGACCACCCTCTTGCGTCTCAGACGTTAAAAGGCTCTTGCTGGTGCCAAACCTATTAAACAAAAAAAAAGGGAAAAGCCCGTAAGAACTTCTCCCTTTTATATAATATTCCCGGCGACGTCCTACTCTCCCACCTCATCTCCAAGGCAGTACCATCGGCGCTGAAGGACTTAACTTCTCTGTTCG